>QFCG01001124.1_pt1 | contig 70843 bp, 58 predicted proteins | sample 5346041 | NCBI WGS metagenome assembly QFCG01 (sample SAMN09062254, study PRJNA434731) | Human gut metagenome, whole genome shotgun sequencing project. | isolation source: stool timepoint B gemcode assembly | host: Homo sapiens | collected 2015 | reverse complement strand
TTTCTTCGATGGCGTCAACGTCGCTGCCTGCCTCGCCGACTGGCAGGTGCCGGTGATTGCCACGGGGCTCCTCGGCGACGCCAATGCCGAACTGTTCGAGGCGCTGTTTGCGCGCAAGGGCGTGGTCGACGGCTTCTGCCGCGTGCCCGGCACCAATCGCACCAACATCAAGATCAGCGACCAGGCAGACGGGCAGACCACCGACATCAACCTGCCTGGCATTGACGCCACCCCCGCCGACTTCGGCGCGCTGTGCGACCGCATTGACGCGCTTGCCGACATTGCCGGCGCTGCGCTGTGCGGCAGCCTGGCGGGAGGTTTGCCGCCGGATACCTACGTGAGATTGCTGGCGCGGCTGAATCGCCGCGGCGTACCGACCTTGGTCGACACGAGCGGCGCCCCGCTCGCACAGGTCCTGGCCGCGCCTCGCGACGAGCTGCCGACGGCCATCAAGCCCAATCGGCACGAACTGGAACTGTGGGCGGGTACATCGCTGCCGACGCTGGCTGAAACGGTGGACGTGGCACGCGCCGTCCACGCGCGGGGCGTGGCGCAGGTCATCGTGTCGCTCGGCGAGGAAGGCGCGCTGTTCGTCACGGCAGACGGCACGTGGCAGGCGAGCCTGCCGCCGGTGCGCGCCGCCAGCACCGTCGGCGCGGGTGACGCCATGGTGGCCGGCGTGCTGGCCGGTTGGCACGCCGGTGCCGGCACGGAAGAGACCGTGCGCCTTTCGGTGGCCTTTGCCGCGTGCAAGCTGCAGCGCCTGGGGCCTCACCTCCCCGCCCCGGGCGAAGTGCGCGAACGCGCCGCCGCCGTCCAGATGCAGCGCGTGGCCTGAAGCCCCGACCATCACATCGCATCGCCACACGCTCAACGCATTCAAGGAGCCGATCATGGCAAACCTGCTGGCAATTCTCGGTGCGGACGGCCGCACCACCCGCGCGATGCTCGCCGGCGCGGCCCTGCGCCACGCGGCGCGCGAATCCGGCTACAAGCTCGACGTCGACGTGCGCAGCCCGGACACCGCCTCGGTCGTCGACACGGCGGCCCTGGCCACCGCCAAAGCCGTCGTCTGGGCGGGCCTGTCGCCAGATGCCTCGGCTCGTGACGCCAATCCGCGTACGCTTGAAGTCACACTCGACGAGGTTCTCGCCGACGCCCGCGCCGTACTGGCCCGCGTGATGCATGGCGCCTCGCCCGCGCCAGAATCCGGTACGCAAGCTCAACGCATTGTCGCCATCACGTCGTGCCCGACCGGCATCGCGCACACCTTCATGGCCGCCGAGGCGCTCACCCAGGTCGCCGGCGCGCTCGGCCACACGATCCACGTCGAGACGCAAGGCTCCGTAGGCGCACAGAACACGCTGTCGGCCGCCGCCATCGCCAGTGCGGATCTCGTGCTGATCGCCGCGGATACGCAGGTGGACCTGTCGCGTTTTGCCGGCAAGCGTGTCTTCCGCGCCGGCACGAAAGCTGCCATCCATGACGGGCAGGCGCTGATCCGCCGCGCCTTCGACGAGGCCGCCGTGGAAGGTGCCGCGACGGCGCAATCCGCGCACGCCGCGGCCGCCACCGCTGAACAGCAGCGCACCGGCCCGTACAAGCACCTGATGACCGGCGTGTCGTTCATGCTGCCTTTCGTGGTGGCGGGGGGCATCCTGATTGCGCTGGCGTTTGCCCTCGGCGGCATCTACGTCACCGACGCCTCGGCCAGCCATACGCTGGGCGGCGCGCTGTTCCAGATCGGTGCCAAGTCAGCGTTTGCCTTGATGGTGCCCGTGCTCGCCGGATACATCGCGTATTCGATCGCCAGCCGGCCGGGCATCGCACCCGGGATGGTCGGAGGCATGTTGGCCGCCAGCCTGGGCGCCGGGTTTCTTGGCGGCATCGTGGCCGGCTTTGTCGCTGGCTATGGCACCGAGGCGCTCAACCGTTGGCTGAAGCTGCCACGCAACCTGGAAGGGCTGAAACCGGTGCTGATCCTGCCAGTGCTCGGGTGCCTTTTGACGGGCTTGGTGATGCTGTATGTGGTGGGCGCGCCGGTTGCCGCGCTGCTTGCATCCCTGACGACCTGGCTGCGCGGCATGCAAGGCGCCAACGCGGTCCCGCTGGGTGCGCTCCTTGGCGGCATGATGGCGTTTGACATGGGCGGTCCCATCAACAAGGCTGCGTATGCCTTCAGCACCGGGCTGATCGGCGCGCAGGTCTACACGCCGATGGCGGCCACGATGGCCGCAGGCATGACGCCGCCGTTGGGTATCGCGCTGGCGGCATGGCTCTTCCCGTCGCGATTCACGCGGGACGAACGCCAGGCGGCGCGCGCCACCGCCGTGCTCGGCCTGGCCTTCATTAGCGAGGGGGCAATCCCGTATGCCGCGCGCGACCCGTTCCGCGTGATTCCCGCGCTGGTGACGGGTTCCGCGTGCGCGGGTGCCCTGTCAATGTTGTTCGGGGTGGAACTGCGCGTGCCGCACGGCGGGGCGTTCGTGCTGCCGATCCCGAACGCTGTAACGCATCTCGGCGGCTACGTGGCGGCGCTGATTGCCGGCACCGTCGTCACCGCCTTGCTGCTCGCGCTGATGAAGCGCCGGGTTGCTGACGCGGCCTGAAACGGCCCTCTTGTGAAGAATGCCGTGCACATCGCGCGGCTTCTCTGTCTCAAAAACGCTCAAAAGCGACGCAACCCGCCCGATTCTGTTTGCCTCCCCTGCCCGTTTAGCTATGATGCCGGGCAAATCAACTCTCGGGGGAGAGCAATGCAATCTCGCAGAATCACCGCGCTGCTGGCCATGTTCGCAGCGGGCATCATCGGCATGACTTGGAGCGGCGCACACGCTGAAACGGGCGTGACCAACGACGCAATCATCGTCGGCCAATCGGCCCCGATGAGCGGCCCGGCAGCACAGCTTGGCCAGCAGATGAACCGTGGCGCCCAGCTTTATTTCAACGCCGTCAATGCGGCAGGCGGCGTCAACGGTCGCAAGATCGAGCTGAAGGTGCTCGACGATTTCTACGAGCCCGATGCGACGGCCCGCAACACCAAGACACTGATCGACGACACGAAAGTCTTTGCACTGTTCGGCTACGTCGGCACACCGACCAGTCTGGCGGCGCTGAAGATCGCCAACCCCGCAGGCGTGCCGTTCTTTGCACCGTACTCGGGCGCAACAGCACTGCGCGAGCCCTTCGCGCGCAACGTGTTCCACGTGCGCGCCGGATACAACGACGAAACCGCCGCCATCGTCCAGCAGATCCGCACGACCGGCCTCAAGCGCATTGCCGTGGTCTACAACGACGATGCGTACGGCAAGGCGGGGCTCGATGGCGTGCAGCGCGCGCTGAAACTTCCCGCCAACCAAGGCGTGTCGCTGGCCGCACAGGCGAGCGTGGTGCGCAACACCACCGATGTGAAAGGCGCTGTCGGGACCGTGCTCGCGCAGAAACCGGACGCGATCGTCCTCATCAGCGCTTACCAGACGGTGGCTGCGCTGGTGAAAGGGGCGCAGGAACAGGGATACGCGGGTCAGTTCTACAACGTGTCGTTCGTGGGCACCAAGGCGCTGGCCAACACGTTGGGCAAGGCCGGCGGCGGCGTGATCATCTCGCAGGTGATGCCGTATCCGTATAGCGGTGCGTCGCCGCTGGTGCGCGACTACCAGAAGCTGCTCAAGTCCGACGGCATTACGGATTTCGACTACGGAAGCATCGAAGGCTACGTCGCGGCGCGCGTCTTCGTCGAAGGGCTCAAGCGTGCGGGCCGCGACCTGACGCGCGAGAAGTTCATCGGGGCGCTGGAGTCGATGGGCAATTACGACGTCGGAGGGTTCAACGTCAACTTCTCGCCCTCCAACCACGTGGGCTCCAAGTTTGTTGAGATGACCATCATCAACTCGAACGGCCAAGTCATCCGCTGAACGGGCATCGCGACCAAAAAGAAACCGGGCCTTGTGCCCGGTTTTTTCGTTTAGGCCGGCTGCACTTGTGGCTGTTGCTGAGCGAGGCGCCGCATGAACGCTTCACACTGCGCGATCTGCGCGAGTTCGATGTACTCGTTCGGCTTGTGCGCCTGCTCGATGTTGCCGGGGCCGCAGACCACGCTCGGAATGCCTGCGCGGGAGAAAAGTCCCGCTTCCGTCCCATAGTCGACCTTGCCCACCGCGCCTCGGCTATCGGCCAACGCTTGCGCAAGCGCCACCAGCTCGTGCGACGGCGCAATCGATAGCCCCGGCGTGTTGGCCTTCATCATGAAGCTGATGTCAGCGTCAGCAGAAATCTCGCGCATCTGCGGCAGCAGCGTCTGCCGGGCATAGCGCTCCACCTCGCCGAAAAGCCAGTCCGGATCGGTGCCCGGCAGATAGCGGAAATCGAAAGTGAATTCGCAATCGCGCGGGACCACGTTGGTGGCAATGCCGCCCTTGATCGTGCCCGTATTCAGCGTCGTGTGCGGCACGACGAAATCAACGTCGCGTGCCTCTTCTGCCGCCAGCCGCGCCGCCAGCGAACGAATATGGGCGATCAGCAGTGCTGCAAACTCGATCGCGTTCACGCCCTGCGGCGTCAACGCGGAATGCGCTTCCTTGCCTCGCACGCAGCATCGGTATTCACGCTTGCCCTTGTGCGCAATGATGGCGCGCATCGACGTGGGTTCGCCGACGATGCAACCGGCAGGCTGAATGCCGCCCGCCTCGAGGTCACGCAGCAGGCTGCGCACGCCGATGCAGCCGATCTCTTCGTCGTACGACAGCGAAAGATGAAAACTGGCGTCGCCCTCCGCCGCCATGAACGCCGGCACATTTGCGAGTGCAACGGCAATGAAGCTCTTCATGTCGGCCGTGCCACGCCCGTACAGGCGACCATCGCGGATTTGTGCGTCGAATGGGTCTGTATCCCATGGTTGGCCATCGACGGGCACCACATCGGTATGCCCCGACAGCACGAGCCCCGGCTTGCGACCCGGCGACAGCGTCGCAAACAGATTCGCCTTGCCGCCCGTCGCGTCATATGTGAGCCGGCAATCCGCGCCCTGCGCCCGCAGGCGATCGCGCACCCACTCGATCAATCCGAGGTTCGAATTGCGGCTAACGGTGTCGAATGCCACCAGCGTGCGGATCAATTGCAGGACTTCATCGGAGGGCTGCGATGCAGCAGCGATAACGTGAGCAGACATGATGGGCTCAGAGTCGTTCACAAAGCGGGCAAAACCGCGGCGGGAAGCCGGCATCGGCCGCTCGGTCAATGGGCGAACCTCCAGTGTAGGCGTTTCGGTGGCATATCTTCATCGGTACGCGGGGGCGCTCGAACTGCGGCGTGAGGAAACCATACGCAGGTGCATGGACAGATCAAGCAATTGGCTGACAGCCGGTCGGAGATCGCCCTTCGGCGTATCATCGGACGTGACTCCGAACTTTCAGCCTGAATACGAGCATCCCATGAAGCTGATCCCAGAAATCCAAGCCGCGCAGCCTGAGATCCAGGCGCTGCGCCGCGACATTCACGCGCACCCAGAACTCTGCTTCGAAGAGCAGCGCACCTCCGATCTGGTCTCCGCAAAGCTCGCCGAATGGGGCATCGAAGTGCATCGGGGCCTTGGCAAAACCGGCCTGGTCGGTGTGATCCGCAACGGTGAAGGCAAGAGCATCGGCCTGCGCGCCGATATGGACGCCCTGCCGCTTGCGGAAGCCAACCAGTTCGAGCATCGCTCAAAGCACGACGGCAAGATGCACGCGTGCGGCCACGACGGCCACACGGCAATGCTGCTCGGCGCAGCACATTACTTGGCGAAGCACCGCAATTTCAGCGGCACCGTGAATCTGATTTTCCAGCCCGCCGAAGAAGGCGGCGGCGGCGCACGCGAGATGATCAAGGACGGGCTGTTCGATCGATTCCCGTGCGATGCCGTCTTCGGCCTGCATAACTGGCCGGGCGTGCCGGTCGGCGCATTCGGTACACGCGCCGGTGCCCTGATGGCATCGAGCAACGAATTCCGCATCACGATCAAGGGAAAGGGTGCGCACGCCGCGCTGCCGCACAACGGCAACGATCCGGTGTTTGTGGGCGCTCAGGTGGTCTCTGCGCTACAGGGCATCATCACCCGCAACAAGCGCCCGATCGACACGGCAGTCCTTTCTGTCACCCAGTTTCACGCTGGCGATGCGACCAACATCATCCCGAACGAAGCGTGGATTGGCGGTACGGTACGCACATTCTCGACAGAGGTCCTCGACTTGATCGAACGTCGCATGGAAGAAGTCTCGAAGGGCATCGCTGCCGCATACGATTGCACTGTCGACTTCGTCTTCCATCGCAACTATCCCCCGACCGTCAACACGGAAGCGGAAACGCAGTTCGCAGCAGCAGTCATGCGCGAGCTGGTGGGCGCAGATAACGTTGACGCCAATATCGACCCGACCATGGGGGCTGAAGATTTCTCGTTCATGCTGATCGAGAAGCCGGGCTGCTTCGCCTTCATCGGCAACGGCGATGGGGACCACCGCGAGCAAGGGCATGGGCTCGGGCCGTGCATGCTGCACAACCCCAGTTACGATTTCAATGATGAATTGCTGCCGCTTGGCGCCACCTATTGGGTTCGTCTTGTCGAGAAATTTTTGGCACGTAGCTAGTCAGCCGTTTGCATCAGTAATACGAACCGATTGAGCAACGGAGGCCCGTTCCACGCCGCAATGAGCCGATCTGGTTCACCGGACCAAGATGTGCCAGGAGAAGCCGGATATCGAAGCTGAGCGTGCAAAGACAAACACCCCAGCTCAAAGATTGAGCTGGGGTGTTGTATGGGGAGAGCCTGGCGATGACCTACTTTCACACGGGAATCCGCACTATCATCGGCGCGGAGTCGTTTCACGGTCCTGTTCGGGATGGGAAGGGGTGGTACCGACTCGCTATGGTCACCAGGCTATGACTTGTTGCCACGTTGACGGGGTCAACGCGACCAATATGGGAATGTAGATTTGGGGTTGTGAGTGATGTGTATCAGGCACAAGGCGGACCCAGCCGGAAACATACCGGTTATAGGATCAAGCCGCACGGGCAATTAGTACTGGTTAGCTGAACGCATTACTGCGCTTCCACACCCAGCCTATCAACGTCCTGGTCTCGAACGACCCTTCAGGGAGATCAAGTCTCCAGGGAATCCTCATCTTCAGGCAAGTTTCCCGCTTAGATGCTTTCAGCGGTTATCTCTTCCGTACATAGCTACCCTGCGATGCCTCTGGCGAGACAACAGGTACACCAGCGGTACGTCCACTCCGGTCCTCTCGTACTAGGAGCAGCCCCCGTCAAGATTCCAACGCCCACGGCAGATAGGGACCAAACTGTCTCACGACGTTTTAAACCCAGCTCACGTACCTCTTTAAATGGCGAACAGCCATACCCTTGGGACCGGCTACAGCCCCAGGATGAGATGAGCCGACATCGAGGTGCCAAACACCGCCGTCGATATGAACTCTTGGGCGGTATCAGCCTGTTATCCCCAGAGTACCTTTTATCCGTTGAGCGATGGCCCTTCCATACAGAACCACCGGATCACTATGTCCTGCTTTCGCACCTGCTCGACTTGTCGGTCTCGCAGTTAAGCACGCTTTTGCCATTGCACTTTAGGTACGATGTCCGACCGTACCAAGCGTACCTTCGAACTCCTCCGTTACACTTTGGGAGGAGACCGCCCCAGTCAAACTGCCTACCATGCACTGTCCCCGACCCGGATTCACGGGCCAAGGTTAGAACCTCAAACAAACCAGGGTGGTATTTCAAGGACGGCTCCACCGAAACTAGCGTCCCGGTTTCAAAGCCTCCCACCTATCCTACACAGATCGGTTCAAAGTCCAATGCAAAGCTACAGTAAAGGTTCATGGGGTCTTTCCGTCTAGCCGCGGGGAGATTGCATCATCACAAACACTTCAACTTCGCTGAGTCTCGGGAGGAGACAGTGTGGCCATCGTTACGCCATTCGTGCAGGTCGGAACTTACCCGACAAGGAATTTCGCTACCTTAGGACCGTTATAGTTACGGCCGCCGTTTACCGGGACTTCAATCAAGAGCTTGCACCCCATCATTTAATCTTCCGGCACCGGGCAGGCGTCACACCCTATACGTCCACTTTCGTGTTTGCAGAGTGCTGTGTTTTTATTAAACAGTCGCAGCCACCATTTTATTGCAACCCCTTCGTCCTTCTGGCGCGAGCCAGTCAAACTACAAGGGCGTACCTTATCCCGAAGTTACGGTACCAATTTGCCGAGTTCCTTCTCCCGAGTTCTCTCAAGCGCCTTAGAATACTCATCTCGCCCACCTGTGTCGGTTTGCGGTACGGTCTCGTATGACTGAAGCTTAGAGGCTTTTCTTGGAACCACTTCCAATTGCTTCGCGACCTAAAGTCGCTCGCCCCACACCCTTGAATCACGCACCCGGATTTGCCTAAGTGCCATCTCCAATGCAGGGACCGGGACATCCAACACCCGGACAACCTTCCGCGATCCGTCCCCCCATCGCATCATACGACGGTGCAGGAATATTAACCTGCTTCCCATCAGCTACGCATCTCTGCCTCGCCTTAGGGGCCGACTCACCCTACGCCGATGAACGTTGCGTAGGAAACCTTGGGCTTACGGCGAGGGGGCCTTTCACCCCCTTTATCGCTACTCATGTCAGCATTCGCACTTCTGATACCTCCAGCATCCTTTACAAGACACCTTCACAGGCTTACAGAACGCTCTCCTACCATGCACTTACGTGCATCCGCAGCTTCGGTATATTGCTTAGCCCCGTTACATCTTCCGCGCAGGACGACTCGATCAGTGAGCTATTACGCTTTCTTTAAAGGGTGGCTGCTTCTAAGCCAACCTCCTGACTGTTTTAGCCTTCCCACTTCGTTTCCCACTTAGCAATATTTAGGGACCTTAGCTGGCGGTCTGGGTTGTTTCCCTCTTGACACCGGACGTTAGCACCCGATGTCTGTCTCCCGTGATTGCACTCTTCGGTATTCGGAGTTTGCTATGGCGGGGTAATCAGCAATAGACCCCCCAACCATGACAGTGCTCTACCCCCGAAGGTGAGACACGAGGCACTACCTAAATAGTTTTCGGAGAGAACCAGCTATTTCCAAGTTTGTTTAGCCTTTCACCCCTATCCACAGCTCATCCCCTAACTTTTCAACGTTAGTGGGTTCGGTCCTCCAGTACGTGTTACCGCACCTTCAACCTGGCCATGGATAGATCACTTGGTTTCGGGTCTACACCCAGCGACTGAACGCCCTATTCGGACTCGCTTTCGCTACGCCTTCCCTAATCGGTTAAGCTTGCCACTGAATGTAAGTCGCTGACCCATTATACAAAAGGTACGCCGTCACCCGTTTCCAGGCTCCGACTGTTTGTATGCATGCGGTTTCAGGATCTATTTCACTCCCCTCCCGGGGTTCTTTTCGCCTTTCCCTCACGGTACTGGTTCACTATCGGTCGATTACGAGTATTTAGCCTTGGAGGATGGTCCCCCCATCTTCAGACAGGATTTCACGTGTCCCGCCCTACTTGTCGTACACCTAGTTCCACAATACTGTTTTCGCATACGGGGCTATCACCCACTATGGCCGGACTTTCCATTCCGCTTTGCTAACAATACTGCTAAAGAGTACAAGGCTGATCCCATTTCGCTCGCCACTACTTTGGGAATCTCGGTTGATTTCTGTTCCTGCAGCTACTTAGATGTTTCAGTTCACTGCGTTCGCTTCTGTTACCTATGTATTCAGTAACAGATGACCCATACGGGCCGGGTTTCCCCATTCGGATATCTGCGGATCAAAGCTCGTTTGCCAGCTCCCCGCAGCTTTTCGCAGGCTACTACGTCCTTCATCGCCTGTAATCGCCAAGGCATCCACCACATGCACTTATTCGCTTGACCCTATAACGAGTATGTCTCGCTATAGGCTGAGTTCTCGCGTTGTGCCGTATTCCAAGACAATCTCATCGATTGCTCTGGTAATACTGGTTGATACAATCACAACCCAGTGTCGCGTTTTATATGTGCGCCTCATCAACGCACCGCGACACCTTTACTACATTCCATATTGTTAAAGAACAGCCGAACTTTTACGCTCGTCTTGGCTAGGCCAAACGCAAACACCATCGACACCGCGTCGATGCTTGCGTTTGGTAACCAAAAGGTAATGGTGGAGGATGACGGGATCGAACCGACGACCCCCTGCTTGCAAAGCAGGTGCTCTCCCAGCTGAGCTAATCCCCCAGTCACGGCAGAGAACTTCTTCCACCGTCCGTAACTTGGTGGGTCTGGTAGGACTTGAACCTACGACCCCCGCCTTATCAAGACGGTGCTCTAACCACCTGAGCTACAGACCCTTGGCTGTAACATCAAACAAACCGATAAGTGTGGACGCCTAACGTCGGATGCACGCTCTTAAAGGAGGTGATCCAGCCGCACCTTCCGATACGGCTACCTTGTTACGACTTCACCCCAGTCATGAACCCTACCGTGGTAATCGCCCTCCTTGCGGTTAGGCTAACTACTTCTGGTAAAGCCCACTCCCATGGTGTGACGGGCGGTGTGTACAAGACCCGGGAACGTATTCACCGCGGCATGCTGATCCGCGATTACTAGCGATTCCAGCTTCACGTAGTCGAGTTGCAGACTACGATCCGGACTACGATGCATTTTCTGGGATTAGCTCCACCTCGCGGCTTGGCAACCCTCTGTATGCACCATTGTATGACGTGTGAAGCCCTACCCATAAGGGCCATGAGGACTTGACGTCATCCCCACCTTCCTCCGGTTTGTCACCGGCAGTCTCTCTAGAGTGCCCTTTCGTAGCAACTAGAGACAAGGGTTGCGCTCGTTGCGGGACTTAACCCAACATCTCACGACACGAGCTGACGACAGCCATGCAGCACCTGTGTCCACTTTCTCTTTCGAGCACCTAATGCATCTCTGCTTCGTTAGTGGCATGTCAAGGGTAGGTAAGGTTTTTCGCGTTGCATCGAATTAATCCACATCATCCACCGCTTGTGCGGGTCCCCGTCAATTCCTTTGAGTTTTAATCTTGCGACCGTACTCCCCAGGCGGTCAACTTCACGCGTTAGCTACGTTACTAAGGAAATGAATCCCCAACAACTAGTTGACATCGTTTAGGGCGTGGACTACCAGGGTATCTAATCCTGTTTGCTCCCCACGCTTTCGTGCATGAGCGTCAGTGTTATCCCAGGGGGCTGCCTTCGCCATCGGTATTCCTCCACATCTCTACGCATTTCACTGCTACACGTGGAATTCTACCCCCCTCTGACACACTCTAGCCGTGCAGTCACCAATGCAATTCCCAAGTTAAGCTCGGGGATTTCACATCGGTCTTGCACAACCGCCTGCGCACGCTTTACGCCCAGTAATTCCGATTAACGCTTGGACCCTACGTATTACCGCGGCTGCTGGCACGTAGTTAGCCGGTCCTTATTCTTCCGGTACCGTCATCGACCCCAGGTATTAACCAGAGCCATTTCTTTCCGGACAAAAGTGCTTTACAACCCGAAGGCCTTCTTCACACACGCGGCATTGCTGGATCAGGCTTTCGCCCATTGTCCAAAATTCCCCACTGCTGCCTCCCGTAGGAGTCTGGGCCGTGTCTCAGTCCCAGTGTGGCTGATCGTCCTCTCAGACCAGCTACTGATCGTCGCCTTGGTGAGCCTTTACCTCACCAACTAGCTAATCAGACATCGGCCGCTCCTATAGCATGAGGCCTTTCGGTCCCCCACTTTCACCCTCAGGTCGTATGCGGTATTAGCTAATCTTTCGACTAGTTATCCCCCACTACAGGGCACGTTCCGATGTATTACTCACCCGTTCGCCACTCGCCATCAATCTAGCAAGCTAGATCATGCTGCCGTTCGACTTGCATGTGTAAGGCATGCCGCCAGCGTTCAATCTGAGCCAGGATCAAACTCTTCAGTTCAATCTGCTGTTTTCGCTCTTTACGAGCGGTCGCTCACTCTCAGAATCTGACTTGAACTTTCGTTCAAACCTTACTTCTGTGCGAGCACTTCATTACTTGTTAGCTAGCGGATCGAAATCCGCCGCACCCAGTATTAAGCGCCCACACTTATCGGCTGTTTGCTTGTTAAAGAACTTCGCGATCAACTTTGTTCACCGCGTCGCTGCGTTGTCTGCAGCAGAGAAACGAGATTATGCAGAGCTTTTTTGTCGCTGTCAACAACTCGTCGAAGATTTTTTATCCCCCAACGCGCCGCCAACCACCACCGAATCCCCAGCCAATCGCCAACCACCCAATCGACCGCAAACCCGCTCCACTCCTGCTTCTCCACCACCTAACCCAACCACCGTCACCTACGTTTCGGCGCTGTGTTTTGCAGCGAGGGGCGAATACTAATGTGGGAACGCGCGGCTGGCAAGCATTTTTGCGAGGCATCCGCAAAAATCTCGTCGATCAAGCTCCTTGCCGCATGATGCAACGCCGAGTTACAGCTGCGGTCGAGACCGCCCAGCCGCGCTCGGACCCGCCAGCGACACGGGTCGGGGAGCCATTGGCTCTCAACGCCTCTTCATAGATGTGCCCTAGGAATCAATGCTTGGCGGGCGACTTGCATAGCCTTTCGTTGTAGAGGATGGCCTTGCTGGTGGACGCGTAATTGTCAGCTTCGCACGGCGGAAGGAACAGCGATGCGTCTTTCTGCGCCTTCACGGCAGTCGTCTCGGACAACACGGCCAAACACTGAGCGCTGTCCCCACGATGGTATTCAGTCACCGCGAGATCGCTGCGGGCCTTGTCGCGCTCGATCCAGTCCATAAACGGATCGCACTCGGAAAGCAGCGAACGCAATGTTGTCCGTGCGGCGTCGTAGTCCTTGGCGGCATATTGCTTGTGGGCCTGGCCGATGCGGGCTTGGCGCTGGCGGTCAGTGCAGGCGGCAGGTGCGCGGCGATAGTCGCCATCGAACATCGCGCGCATGCCGCAGAAACCTCGGCAGGCCTCGGCGGTGGCGGAGGAATCCAGCTTGAGCACATCCTTATTACCTGACACGGCGATGTGGCACGTACCCCCGTCCTTGTCGATGCCAACGCGGCCACGGAACGTGCCCTCGATCGCGCACGTGTGGCAGTTGCCGCCAATCGTCGTGATGTTGAAGCTGCTGCCCTTGACCGTCATCATGCCGCTCGCGCTACCGCCCAGGATGTAGACGTACTCGCCCGGCTGGACCGCCGGGTCGGCCGCCATGGCACACGCGCTGGCCAGCAAGCCGGCGATCATCAATGTGCGACGCATCCACATTCCACGTGTCATGTGATCGTTCCAGATTCATGAGGCGGGATGCCTCCTGCAAGAGCGCCATTCTGGCGGCTGGGTGTATCCCCTCGCAACCGCCCGAGCTGCGCATCCAAGCCGTCAGATGTGAAGCAGCGCCAGCACGGCCACCACACCACCGACAGCGCCGACGCCGTACGAAAGTACCTGCATCCAGCGCCGGCGCGAAAGCAAGGTGATGGCGGCGAGCGCGATCGACACCTGAATGGCGGCCACCGCTTGCGCCCACCGGTGGTGGTGGTGAACGGCAAGCTCGCTGGCCTCGTCAGCCTCTTTGGCCAAACGCTCCTGGTCTTCGGCCTGCCGGCGGATGTCTTCCTTCTCAGCGGCGTAGCGCTGAGCTTCCCGCTTGGCGGCCGCCTGATCGGTGCCGGGAAGTTGGGCGGTCAGCTCGGCAATCGCCTGTTTCTGACCTTTGGCCTGGTAGTAAGCCCAGCGATTGGCCGCCTCGGTCTTATGGATGGCGGCTTCATTCTTGGCAAGCAGCGCAGCGTTTTGCGTGGCACCGCCCTGGTAACCGAAGATGGCACCGGCCGTCGACAGAATCGCTGTCATAACAGCAATTCGCCCGGCAAAGCTGTCGGCGTGGCCGCTTTCCGCTGCGTGCTCGAGCGCATGATCATGCGCGCCGTGAACATGAAATCCTTCGGACATGGTTGCTCCCCTTGAGTCTTGTATCGTCGCGCGCCCGTCAGGCGCGGGCTTCACAATGCATGGCCTTGCACGGAAAGGCAACGCCCTGTGATGCGCCTCCAATGCTGCGGGCAAGAATTCGTGATACTGCCGCACATCAAAAAAGCGCGGCAATCGCAGATGATTGTTACACGTGAAAAAGCACCGTTGAATGTGTGAAACGGGTCCGTATAATCGCGCGGCAATGCGAATGAAGGCCAATACGCAATTGGCAATCGCATTGTTAATAAAACAAAACAATACTTCGAGTCAGATCCATGGATGCGTCTAAAAAGCCTTTGGCGCCAATGCCCGAAAAGGAACATCACCCCGTCATTGTCCGCGTGGCCGACGCGACGATCCGCGATGCCAATGCACTGCTGCATGCCAATGGCGGCTTGAAGTTCGGCCGGGGCATGATCGGCACGATCCTGGCGTTGGTGCTGGGCTTCCTGTGCTTGCTGGGCGTGCTGGCATTTCACTTTCCGCAGTATCTGACGACGCCGGAATTACGCCGCGCGTATTCGGTGGATGTGATTCGGCAGATCCTGTTTGTCTCGCTGTTGATTTCCGGCGGGTTGTCGCTGGCGAATATCGTGCTGGATAACCGCCGTCGGCTGAACGGCCTGGCGTTCCTGTTCGTGGTGGCAGCCGTTGCGCTGGGCGGCTCGCGCGTGCCCGTCGGTGATTTTCCCGATCACACGCCATATATCGGCATGGACTGGTTCATCCTCGACCTGCTCGGCTCGACCGCGATTTTCGTGCTGCTCGAGAAGCTGTTCCCGCTCTATAAGAAGCAGCCGGTGTTCCGCCCCGAATGGCAGACCGACATGGTCCACTTTGCGGTGAACCACTTCATCGTCGGTCTCGTGCTGCTGGTGGTGAACTTCCTGATTCACCGCGTGTTCGGTTGGATGGTGCATGCAGACTTCCAGCAGATGGTGCAGCACATCTGGTTCATTCCGCAGCTGCTGCTGTGCATGCTGGTGGCCGATCTGATGGAGTACGTGACACACCGCGCGTATCACGAGGTGCCATTCCTCTGGCGCTTTCATGCCGTCCATCACAGCGTGAAGACGATGGACTGGCTGGCCGGCTCGCGTCAGCACATTCTTGAACTGATCGTCACGCGGGTAGCCGTGCTGGGGCCGCTGTTCGTGCTGGGATTCGACAAGGCCGTGGTCGATGTCTACATCATCATCGTGGGCTTCCAGGCGGTGTTCAACCACGCCAACGTGCATTTGCCCTGGGGGCCGTTGAAGTACATCTTCGTGACGCCGGATTTTCACCACTGGCACCATTCGTCGGAAGACGAAGCGATCGACAAGAACTACGCCGCCCATTTCGCCTTCATCGACTACCTGTTCGGTACTGCGGTGAAATCGAAAAAGGCCTTCCCCGAGAAGTACGGCGTGGTCGGCGACTACATGCCCGACGGTTTCGTCAACCAACAGCGCTTTCCGTTCCGGCGTCAGCAGAACTGAATCGAGGACGTTTCATCATGCCGCTCACCGCCGCTGCACAGCGCCTCATTGCCCGCCTCGGTCTCGAAGCGCACCCGGAAGGCGGCTTCTATCGCGAAACCTACCGCAGTCAGGAACGCGTCCAGCGAGGCGTCCCGCCCGTCGAACGTGCCGCTGCGACCGCCATCTATTACCTGTTGGCGGATGATGCATATTCCGCCTGGCATCGGATCGAGTCTGACGAGCTGTGGCACTTCCATACGGGGGACTCACTCAATGTGCATGTGTTGGAGGACGACGGCACGGTGAGCACGCATCGTCTGGGCCAGGCAGCCAACGATGCGATGGCGGTGTACCAGGCGGTGGTGCCGGCGGGACGTTGGTTTGCGGCCGAACGCGTGCCGGGGGAACATGGCTATGCGCTGGTCGGCTGCACCGTTGCGCCGGGGTTCGAGTTCAGCGAGTTCGAACTGGCTGAAGGCGATGCGCTGCTGGCGAAGCATTCGGCACATAGCGAACTTATCCGAAGGTTGCTGGCCAAGCCCCACGGCGCCTGATCAGCACCACACCACGCTTTCATAGCCTACCGTGCGTCGGTAGACACTCATGCCTCGCCATGTGCTGTATTCCATATAGGCGCATGTCAGGATGACGATCCAGTTGGCGGCTGTGGTGGACATATACCCTCCCCTCTCGGCGCGCCCGATAGCGGTTGTATGGGCACGTGTTCAGTCTATGAGAGGGGTCCCGAAAACCATTGCGCGAGCAATGACCCTTCTGGGTCCTTATTCCCGGACTTCGCTTCCGTATGGGCATCGCGCGTCGCAAACGCCCGCCCGGCGCGGCTCCAATGCATGTTGGAGCGCACAGCAGGGCGGGCAGAAGGGAGACGGCATTCGAGCGGGCAAGACCGCTGTGTGCCCCGATGGGCAAGCACATCGCGCACGGGGGGCCACTCCGATGCTGGGCAAACTTGCAACGTGGCCAATCTAGTCATCGTTGCATTGACCCACGACGCCGTGGGCTAAGCGCTACTGTTCACGTCCAAGGCGCGCGCCGATCCGGCACGCGTGCGTGCAGCGTTGACGGGCGGCGGCGCCTCCCCCGGTTTGCAACCATCAAGTTCCATCGGCTTACAGCTCGAGCTGCTCCAGCACTTTCCCCTTGGTCTCGATGCCAAGGAAGTGGATGGTGATTGCCGCCAGGATGGGCACCAATGCAAGCAGCAAGAATGCATTGCTGACGTTGCCCGAGCCGATGGTCGAACCGATCAGCATTGGCGAAAAAATGGCCGCAATCTTCAGCCACGCGCCGCCCATGCCGCAGCCGATCGCGCGGATGTTCGTCGGGTACAGCTCCGGCGTATAGACATAGGCGGTGATAAAGCCGCACGCCATCAACCCCAGCGCCAACGAGCACAAGCCTGCCACCACGTAGAGCGACTGCTCATGCAGCAGCCCGGCCAGCCCCAGCGCCAAACCGCACAGCACAAACGACACCACCATCACGGGCTTGCGGCCCACCTTGTCGACGATCATCGCGCACACCAGCGAACCGACCACACCCAGCACCGACGCCAGCGCCGCCAGGTTCAGCGCCAGTTGGAGCGGTGCGTGATAGATCGTCTTGTAGACCGTCGGCAGCCACGTCGACAGACCGTACTGGATGAAACCGCACGTCGCCCACAGCATGGCCACGACCACCGTGCGCTTGATGTACACAGGGCCGAACAGATCGCGCATGCCGCGTTTCGGGTGGCGATGCGACATCTGCTCGAAGGCCGAGGTATCTCCCAGCGGAAGCAGCGGCTCTTTCGCCTTGGCTTCAAAGCGAGCCTGTGCAGCGTCGGCCTCGGCCATGCGCCCATGGGTGGCCAGCCAGCGCGGAGATTCCGGCACGGCCTTAGGCAGCGTGAAGAACAGCACGAGCGGAATGCCACCGAGAAAGTACATTACCTCCCAGCCGAAATGCGGCACAAGCCAGGCCCCAAGCGCGTTCGACACCAGCAAACCAATCGGGAACACCACCTCGTAGAGCAGTACGAAGCGCCCGCGGCCATGGGCACGCGTGACCTCGTTGATGTATGTGGCCGCTACAGGCAGTTCGCCTCCCAAGCCCACGCCCTGGACAATACGCAACGCCGCAAACACGGCAAAACTGGGCGCCACGCCGCACAGCAGGCTCATCAAGCCGATGATGCCCGCGCTGTAGCCGATCATGCGCACGCGGCCGAAGCGCTCTGCAAGCATGGGGAACACCAATGCGCCGATCAACTGACCGATGCCGGGGGCGCCAATCACAAAAGCAATCTGCGCCGGGGTCAGATGCCACTGCGCAATCAGCAGCGGCAGCGTGGCCGCGATGACGATGACGTCAAAGCCATCGAAGAACGTCGCCAGCCCGATCAGCAAACGCGCACGCACGTGCATGCCGTTGCTCTTGAGCCGCTCGATGCGGGCAACGATCTTGCCGAGGCTCATCGTGCCCGGCGACGCATCGTGGTCAATGCCGCTATCAATCAAAACACCTGGCTTCATGTGAAGCTCCTTCCGGAGGAAGTTGATGCGCCACCGGGTCGCTGCCCAGCGGCGCGCGTTGGGTCAGGACGTCAGAACGAGTGGTGCACCCCGGTGCTCACAACCATCTGGTTGCGCTGCGCCGCCACACCTACGCCATTGATGGCAGCAGACTGCGCATCGCCGGACGCACGCTGATACGTGCCTTGCACATACACCTGCGTGCGCTTGGAGAACGCATACACGTTGCCCAAGCTGAACTGGTTCCAACGGGCGCCCTCGTACTTGCTGAAGGTATAGCCCACGTTCAGCGTGTTGGCGGCGCTGTAATGCCACGCGGTACCGAGGTCGACGTTTTGCGCCCGGGCGTTGGCGCCACCGAGCGTGATGCGCGTCTGCGTATAGACCGCGTTGATCTGGAGCGGTAGGCCGCTGAACTGATACAGCGTGCCGGCACCGAACGACTTGACCGAACTCATCGGCGTCATCACGCCGGGCACCAGTGTCGTGCCCAGTGTGTTGGTGATGCCCAGGCGCCCAGCAACATCCAGCGCGCGATCATTGGATGCGGTATAGGCCGCGGCTGCGCGGAAACCGCCATTGGTGTAATACGCCCCGAGGCTGTAACTGCGGCTCTTCGACGGCGAACCGGGTACCTCGCCAAAGCCGTACATGCCGCCCAGCTGCAGCCCGCCGAAGATGGGCGAGACGTAACGCACAGCGTTGTCGATCTGGAACTGGTTGGCCAGGTTGTCGAAGTTACCGGGGTGGAACAGGTAGAAGTTGGTGAGTTGGAACCCGTTGCTCAAGCGGCCGAGGTAGTCGAACATGAAGTCCGCCTGATGGCCAAGCTGGATATTACCCAGGCGATCGTTCGTCAGGCCCACCCACGCCGTGCGGTTGAACAGCTTGCCGGCGACCACGCTGCTACCGGTGTCGCCCAGAAACCCCGACTCCAACTGGAAAATGGCCTGCGTACCGCCGCCGAGATCTTCCGAGCCGCGCAGGCCGAAGCGGTCCGGCTGCATCGTACCGGGGTCCATGCGCAGAGCCGAGCCGCTCGACGCGCCGCTCTTGAGGCTGTTGATGTAGGCCACGCCTTCATCAATGCTGCCGTACAGCGTCACGTTGCTCTGGGCCGCTGCCGTGCCCGCCAGGCTCATCGCCGCAATGGCGAACAAGGTTGTCTTCATTTGCTGTTTCCTCCACTGGACAAGGTGTCCGCCCCGCCAGTTGTTATCGCCGTCTTGGTGGACGAGCTGGTTGTGGTATTTGCGTTGTTCCGTATGTAAAACGGCGTTTAAAAGAAAAACACGGCGTAAAAAAAGAGGGCGCGGCTGGTCAGGCCAACGCCTAAACCATCCTGCGCTTACAGATCAATCACCAGGCGCTTGCCTTTGCATCCGGATACGCAAACCATCATGGTTTGGTTGGATGCGCGCTCGCTCTTGGAGAGCACGCTGTCACGGTGGTCGGGTTCCCCTTCCAGCACGCGCGTTTCGCACGAACCGCATACGCCTTCCTTGCAGCTGTGTTCCACCTCGACGCCAATCTCCAGCAGCGCGTCGAGCAGCGACTTGCCAGCCGGCACGCACAGTTCAGCGCCGTTGCGCGCGAGCTTGACCTGGTACTCACCGTCCTGCACCGACTCCACACCCGGGTCCGCGGCAAAGCGCTCGATATGGACGTTGGTGTAGCCGAGCGCTTCACATGCGGCCTCAAAAGCGCGCAGCATCGGGCCAGGGCCACAGCAATAGAAATGCGTATCGGTCGAATGCCCTGTAAGCAGCGCTTTCAGATCGGGCGGGCCGCCGGCTTCCGCGTCCAAGTGGAAGCGCACTGCATCGCCATGCCCGGCAAGCTCATCGGCAAACGCAGCTTCGGCGCGCGAGCGGGCGCAGTACAGCATCGAGAACGCCTTGCCTTGCTCGGCCAGACGACGCGCCATGCAGACGATGGGCGTCACGCCAATGCCGCCTGCAACCAGCACGGTGTGCGGCGCGGTTTCGTCCAACTCGAAGTGATTGCGCGGGCCGCCAATCTTCAGCGTCGAACCCACGCGCAACTGCTCGTGCACATAGCGCGAGCCGCCGCGGCTATTGCGGTCGAGCAGCACGCCGACCACATAACGGTCACGCACCTCTGGCGCGCCACACAGCGAATAGCTGCGAACCAGCCCGTTGCCGAGATGCAATTCGATATGCGCGCCGGGTGCGTACTCGGGCAGCGTCTTGCCGTCGACATCGCGCAGCTCCACGCTCACGATGCCTTGGGCTTCGTAGCGCATGGCGTGCACGCGCAGGTTGAGGGGGGGATTCATAGCACGTCTCTCTGCAACGTTTCAGCGCTTTTCCGTCAGGAACTTGCCTTCCGGGCTGACGACGTTCTTCTGCCGGCGCGTGTTGCCGTCAATGCCGCCATCAATGGCCCACTCAGCAAACACGGTCGGGCCAGGTTCGAAATCGCGTGGCTGCCAGTTACCGTCGAGCTGGTCTTCATCGGCGTAGTACTCGATCAGGCCGCCAGCCGGGTTCTTGAAGTACCAGAAGTACGCCGACGAAATCGGGTGTCGGCCCGGGCCCAGCTGGGTGTCCCACCCACAACGCGACACATGCATGCCACCGCCGAACACTTCGTGGATGTCGCGCACGGTGAAGGCGACGTGGTTGAGGCCGCTCTTGGCCTGCGGCGTCTGCAGCAGGAACAGGTCGTGATGGCCACCTTCCGGCTCGCAGCGCAGGAACGCTCCGCGGCCCGGGTAGTGGTCGGACGGTACAAAGCCGAGCTTGTCGATATAAAAGCGCTCCGTGGCCGCCACGTCCTTGACGAAGAAGACCACGTGGCCGACTTCGATGGGCGTGGCACGTTCGTAGATTGGGCTCGGTTGGTTGCGGCGCGGCTTGTCCGTCCACGTGTTCATCGCGGCGCATTGCACGTCGACATCGCGCTTGGTGGACAGCTGCACGCGCACGGCCAGGCCGTTCGGGTCGGTGCAACCGACGCGGCCGTCGGCGTGCACATAACCAGGCTGGTCAGCAAGTTTGTCGACCAGGCGATCGAGCACAGCCTGCGAATCGGTGCCCCAGATCACTTCGCGCAGCGTCGGGCCGGTTTCCATGGCCGGCGGCAGCGTGGCATCGTCGCTGCGCTTCACGCGTACGCGGCAGCCGTTGAGTGTCTCGAACAGCAGGCCGCTGGCGTCTTCCGATTGCAGGGCGAGGCCCCAATCCTGGAAGAACTGCTTGCAGGCGGCGAGGTCGTCGGCACCGTAGACGATTTCGTCGATGCCTCGAATCGTGTTCATCTTCATCTCCTGTGGTCTGGGTGTTTTGTTTCAGCTTCAGTTGGCGTTGGCCCAGGCCAGCGGTTGTTCGTTCAAGCCCCAGTAAAGGCTCTTCTGCTCCATGTATTGCAGGATGCCGAGGCGGCCCTTCTCGCGGCCCAGCCCGCTGTCGCGCCAGCCGCCAAACGGCGTCGAAATCGAGAACTGCTTGTATGTGTTGATCCACACGTTGCCGGCCTGCACCGCGCGGCCGATGCGCCATGCGCGCTTGTAGTCGCGCGTCCAGATCCCGGCGGCCAATGCGTAGACGCTGTCGTTGGCCTGTTCGATCAATTCGTCTTCATCGTTGAACGGCATGGCGACGAGCACCGGGCCGAAGATTTCTTCCTGGCAGATGCGGGCGCTGTTGGTGAGCCCTTCGATGATGGTCGGCGTATAGAAGTAGCCCGACTCGCAGCCGGCGATTGCGGGGCGCAAGCCGCCCGTGCGCAGATGGCCGCCCTCTTCCACGCCCATTGCGACGTACGACTCGATGGTCTCGCGGTGGCGATCGGTGATCAGCGGACCCATCTGCGTGGATTCATCGGCCGGATTGCCGACACGCAGGCGTGCTGCGGCCGCAGCCAGGCGATCCATGAAGGGCTCGTACAGCGAACGCGCCACGAACAGACGCGAGCCTGCGATGCACGACTCGCCCGACGAGCTGAAGATGCCGTACAGCACGCCATTCACGGCGTGGTCGAGGTCGGCATCTTCAAACACCATCGTCGGCGACTTGCCGCCGAGTTCCAGCGACACCGGCATCATCTTGTCAGCGGCAATGTGGGCAATGTGTTTGCCCGTGTTCGTGCCACCCGTGAACGACACACGGCGCACCAGCGGATGCTTCGTAATCGCATCGCCAATCACGGAGCCCTTGCCGGGCAGCACGCTGATCATGCCCTTGGGCACGCCCGCCTCTTCGCAGATGGCAGCGAGTTCCAGCGCCATCAGCGGCGTGACTTCCGCAGGCTTGACGACGACGGCGTTGCCCGCGGCCAGCGCGGGCGCCATCTTTTGCGCTTCGCTGGCAATCGGCGAATTCCACGGCGTGATGGCCGCCACCACGCCCATGGGTTCATGCACGCTCATCGTCAGGCAATCGCCACGCATGGGCGTGAGCGACTCTTCCAGCGTCTCGCATGCGGCGCCAAAGAACTGGAACGTGGCAGCAGCGCTCGCCACCAACGCGCGCGTCTCGTTGATCGGCTTGCCGTTATCCAGCCGCTGGCGCTGCGCCAGTGCTTCACTGCGCGAGCGGATCAGCTCAGCTACGCGGTACAGAACGGCCGCGCGCTCGTGCGGCTTGCGCTGCGCCCAGCCGCTGGACAGGAAGGCGCGGTAGGCGCCCGCCACGGCCTCTTCCACATCAGCGACGCTGGCGGCATTGAGTTCTGCAACGACTTCACCCGTGGCCGGGTAGCGCGTGGCATAGCGCTCGCCCGTGCCCAGGCGCCAATCGCCGGCGATGCAGATGGGCAACACGGACGTTGCGGTTGCGTTCGGGTTGGAAACAGTCATGGCGCAATGGCCTCGCTTAAATCGAAACGGCGTGCGCGCGGTTGCCCAGCGCACGCACCACGCTGAACACCGTCAGCGCAGAAGTCTTGGGATTGGCCGCCAGCGGCTTGCCGCGCATCGTCAGCTCGAAGCCGCCAAAGGCACCCCGCGCTTCGACGTGATGGATGTTCTCGTCCACCGTTGGATCGGCCAGCAGCTTGACGTGCGTGTGCTCAAGACCGAGGCCCGCCAATGACAGCGTGGCCGCCACGTTGGCGTTTTTCGGGAACAGACGCGCGGCTTCACGGGCGTTGCCTTCGAAGATCACGGTCGGCTCGCGCAGCGCATCGAGGTCGAACTGCTGCTCGGCCGGCGTGTCCTTCCAGGCGCGCGGCGGCTTGCGGCCGGTGTAGACCACGGCGTCCAACCCGCCGACGCGCGCAGCGGCCAGTGCGTCGATGGCGCCGATGGCGCCCGACAGCAGCTGCACCTGCGCGTTGCCACGGCGGGCAGCAGCCTCCAGCCGTTCGGCCACGCCGGGTTCCGACAACGCACCCACCGATACGACTAGGCAGTCGATGCCCTGCTCCAACGCCGGCAACACATGCTCTTCAAGCGCATCGTGGCCAGCGCATTCCACCAGCAGGTCAGGATGCGCGTCGGCCGACAGATGCGTCGTGACACGCGCATTCGGTGCGAACGGGGCGATGGCCTTGCGCGCCTTGTCCATCGCGTGCTCGGGCACGATCACGGCGTCAAAGCACACATCCGGATCACTCTTGAGCAGTTCCAGTACGCCCTGCCCGATCGCTCCGCACCCCACCATCGATACATGCAGCATGTCCGGCTCCTTCAATTGGCTCGGTAGCAGGTTCACGCCACCACCGTCGTGCCTTCCGTGGCGCATGAAGCTGCGCGCTCGCCCTGACCGTCCTTGGCCTGCTGGTTGACCGGCGGGCCTGCAAAGATCGTCTTGAAGCTGCCGATGGAGAGCATGTCAATCTCCATCAGGAACGGGCCTTCGCCGCTGGCGGCTTCCTTCAATGCGCTGCCCACGTCGGCCAGATCCGACACGCGGCGATGACGCAGTTGCAGGGACTGCGCGAGCGCCGCGTAGTCCGGCGTGTGCAGATCCACGTAATGGCGGCGGCCGCCGTACTGCGCGTCCTGAATGTTCTTGATGACGCCGTAGCCCTTGTCGTTCATCAGCACGATGACGAGATTGGCGCGCTCCTGCACCGCAGTTGCCAATTCACCGAGATTCAGGATGAAGCCGCCATCGCCGGCCAGGCAGAACGTCGTTTTCCCGGAACCCGTGGCCGCCGCGCCGATGGCCGCGCCAATGCCCATTGCCAAGCCTTGGCCGATGCCGCCACCCAGCGCATGTACGCCGGCACGCGAGTCAAAGATGCGGAGCTGACGATTGCCCCAGGTGCTGTTCGACACGGTCACGTCGCGCACCCAGTTGAACTCGCGGCCCACTGCGGCTTGCAACGCCTCCACCAGCTTGGCGTACGGGCCAAGCCCATCGATCAGCCCGCTTACGGCCGCCTCGTGTGCCTCCCGCAGGTCGGCGGCGAATGTTGCATCGATGTGCATCTTCTTTTCCAGCCGATCGGCCAGGCCATCCAGCGCGAGGGCGGAATCTCCGCACACAAAGTAGTCGCTGGCGTAGCAACGGCCTTCTGCCGATGCATCCGCATCGATGCGGTACAGCGGGCGCGGCAGCTTCAGTTCGTACTTGAGCGTTTCATTGCCGCGCAGGCGCGAGCCGACCACGACCATCGCGTCGCACGTCTGGTAGAACGCTTCGACCGGCTTGTGCAGGTTGAATGCGCCCAGCGAGCGCGGATCATCTTCCGGCACGATGCCGCGGCCCTGCGTGCTGGTGACCACGCCAAAGCCAAGGTCCATCAGGCGCTTGACCTGCTTTGAAGCGTGGCGGGCACCACCGCCCAGCCACAGCATCGGACGGCGCGCGTGCGACAGGCGCTCAGCCAGTTCGTCCAGCGCGTGGGCAGACGGCACATGCTGCGGCACCAGCAGCGGGCGCAGGTCATCCGGCATGGGGATCAGCGCGGCCTGGATGTCGATGGGAATCTCCACGCTCACCGGGCCGGCCGGCGCGGTCAGCGCGGTCTGCACGGCCAGCTTCATCGTGCTGATCGCCGTGTCCGCACTGCGCACGCGGAAGGCAGCCTTGGAGACGGCCTTGAGCATCGTGAGCTGGTCCGGCGCTTCGTGGATGTACGCGAGGCTCTGGTCGAGGTACGGCGTTTCGATCTGGCCCGTGATGTGCAGCAACGGCGTGCCGGCGGTGAGGGCTTCAACCATGGCGCCCGCCGCATTCCCGGCAGCGGTGCCGGTGCTGGTCAGACAGACACCGAGGCCGCCTGTGGTCCGGGCATAAGCGTCGGCCATGTTCGCGCCGCCGGCTTCACCGCGCGCCATGACGAAGCGAATCTTGCCGCGCTCGCCCATCGCATCGAGGATGGGCATGTTGTGGATCGAGATGACGCCAAAAGCGGCCTTAACCTCGCAGGCTTCCAGGAATGCTGCAATTGCGTGGCCCACCGTGACCAGCTGTTGTTCCTGTTGTTGTCTGTTAAGCATGACGGGAGTGTCCTCCGGAAATATCGATGTGGCTGCCCGTGGTGTACGAAGACAACGGCGAGGCAAGGAACAGAATGGCGCGGGCTGCTTCTTCGGGCAGGCCCAGGCGCCCAAGGGGAATATGTTTCTGCGCGGCCAGGCGACGCGTCCACGCGGCCCAGTCGAGATGGCGATCTTCTTCGGGTCGAGCGTCGAAGCGGCGTCGCCATTGGCCGGACTCCACCAGGCCGATCAGGATGCCGTTGACGCGCACGCCCTTCGGTGCGAATTCAGTCGCCATCGAGCGCACGAGGTTGAGCACACCGGCACGTGCGGCCGACGTTGCCACCATGTGCGGCTCGGGCTGCTGCGCCAGCAGCGAATTCACGCAGACGATCGCGCCGTGCTCCGAGCGCTCGAGTTGCGGCAGGAAAGCGCGCGTGGGATGGATCACGGAGAAGAACTTGAGATGCAGCTCCTGCGTCCACGCGGCATCGTCGGTATCGGCAAACGTCGAGACACGGCCTTGGCCCGCGTTGTTGACCAGCATGTCGACGGGGCCGAGGGCTTGCTCCACGGCGTCGGCAAAGGCTGCCATCTGTGCGGCGTCGAGCACGTCGCACGTTGCGGCGAACAGCGGCGCGTTCGGGAAGCGGTTGCGCAGACCTTGTTCGGCTAGCGCGAGGCGTTCGGCATTGCGGCCGCACAGCGCCACGGCGGCGCCGGCTTCCAGCAGCAGTTCAACGGTGGCCAGGCCGATGCCGGAGGAGCCGCCCGTCACGACAGCCGTCTTGCCAGTCAGATCGATCATCGGCATGGTCATTCCCGGAACAGGTTGACGACCTTGCCGCTGGCGGGGCGGTAGTCCAGCAGGTAAGACAGCTCACCGGCAGCGGCGCGCACCTTGTCGATCATCAGGTCGAGCTGCGCGGGCTCGATGCGCGGCGACGGAATGGTCGTGCCGAGCGCGGCCACCACCTTGCCGGCGCGGTCGAGCACTGGCGCAGCAATCGTCGAGATGTTGGCTTCGAAGAAGCCTTCCTGCAGCACGTAGCCGTGTTCGCGGTCGCGCTGGACCATTTCGAACAGTTCTTCCACCGTGCGCGGCGTGTTGGCGGAGAACACCTCCAGCTGCGGCTCCGGATAAAGCTGGCGCAATTCCGCCAGCGACAGGTCTGCCAGCAGCACACGACCCAGCACCGTGGCGTGTGCCGGCAGGCGCGTGCCGACATTCACCGAACTGGTGAACGGCGTGGGAGCAACCGACTTCGCCACATAAACGATCGAGCGGCCATCGCGCACGACGAGGTTGCAGGGGTAATGAATCTCGTCGCGCAGGCGATCGAGCAGCGGACGGCCCAGCTCGGTCAATTCCAGCGACGCGAGATATTCAAAGCCCAGGCGCAGCACCGCCATGCCGAGGCGAAAATCGCGGCCGCCGTCAACGCGTTCGATGAAGCCCATCACTTCAAGTGTGGTCAGCAGGCGGAACACCGTGGAGCGCGGCACCTTCAGGCGGCGCGCCAGTTCAGGTGCAGACAGCACACGGTCTTTGTGGCTGAACTCGCACAGCAGGCGCAGGCCGCGTTCGAGCCCCGGCACGATGTACTTTTCCTGCACGTCTTCTGGGATGAGGTCGTTGCTCATACGTCTTGGCGCTTAGGCGTTTTGGGATTGGGAGAGAACAGCGTGTTCGATCCAGCCTGCAACAGCGTCAGGCGCATCGATATAGGAGGCATGCCCGGCCGATGGCACAAGCGCAAACGGCAGATCGAACATCTTGGCCAGCGCTTCGCAACCTTCCGGCGGTGTAATGCCGTCGACATCGCCGCAAGCAATCTGTGCGGGTGTGGAGGCGGGGCGTTTGCTCAGATAGGCCCCGATGTCGTCGCCGCTGAGCATCGCCACGGCCTGGCGATAGCCACCGCCGTTAAGACGCTTCATGTTCCAGCGCACCCAGGCGCGCTCTTCGTCGGTAGCATTCGGGCGCAGCAGATGCGCGTGCCGCGACTCCGCCATGCCGTCGATGCCAAGCTGGTCGAGCGTTGCAAGACGCTGGGCCTGCACGCTGCGGGATTGATCTTCCTGCCCCGGCTGGCCGTAGCCCTGCGCGGGGTTCACCAACAGCAGGCACTTCGGCTGCATCGCGGCTGGTGCGGCGGCCACATACGCCGATGCCATCAGCGCGCCCAGCGAATGACCGACGATCGCATCGGGCGTCACGTCCAGCGCCGCAAGCCAAGCCTGCAACCGCACAGCGTAGTCAGTAGCGCGCGGTGCAACGTCTGCAAGCGGCGTGGATCTGCCGTAGCCCGGCGCATCCCACGCCAGCACGCGCATGTTGTGCGCAAGAACCTGCACGCAAGGCAGCCACGACGCGGCGCTGGAGCTGATGCCGTGCAACAGCACCACCAGCGGTCCGCGCTCGCCCCATTGCCGATAGCCGATGCGGTCACCGTGCGCGTTGATGGCGACGGTGCGTTCGGCAAACCCGGCGCCGAGCACAGCAAGCGCGTCGGCAACGCGGAACGGATGGGAAGACATGACAGCCTGCGCGCTCATGGCATCAACGCTTGATCTTGGCGAGCGGGTGCTCGGGCGGGTACGTCGGCGTGATCGGCTTCTTGGCACCGAGCATCACGCACATCAGCGCGTCTTCATCGCCGATGTTGATTTCTTCGCGGTACACGCCGGGCGGCACCGAAACGAGGTCGCGATCGGTCAGGATGGTTTCGTAGCGCTCGCCGTCTTTTTCCAGCACCAGCTTGAGCTTGCCGCGAATGATGAAGAACACCTCTTCCACATCGGTATGAAGATGCGACGGGCCTTCGTGGCCAGCCGGAATGACCATCGTCGAAAACGTGAAGTGCTCCGCCGGTACCGTGTTGGTGTCTGCGGCCACGCCCGTGCCGCCCGTGCCGAGGTAGCGCATTTGCGCACGGCGGTATTTCGGGTCGAAGTCGGCCTGGAACTTGAGGGCGTCCCAGTCGTAGCGGCGGGTGGAGAAACGCGCCACGCGGCTGTTCATCCAGTCTTCAAACGACGCGCCTTCCGGGCGGTCCCACGTGCGTTGCACTTGCTGTTGTTCGGAGAGATCGCTCATTGAATACCTCTTCTGAATGGTGTGTGGATGCATTACTGCATGACAAAACCGCCGTTGACGGCCAGCGTCTGGCCCGTCACGAATCGGGAAAGGTCGGACAGCGCGAACAGCACGGCGCCGCACACGTCGTCCGGCAGTTGATCGCGCGAAATGGCGCGCTGGTCGCGGTACAGCGCATGGCGGTGCGCCGGCACGTATTCGGTGGCTTCCACCAGCGTCAGGCCCGGCGCGATGGCGTTGACGGTGATGCCGTCTGCGCCGCATTCGCGCGCCAGAGACTTGGTCATGCCGATGACGGCGCTCTTGCTCGCCACATACGCCAGCAGGTTCGGCGCGCCCCACATCGGAGTGTCCGACGATAGATTGACGATGGCGCCGCGGCCCGATGCCTTGAGTGCCGGCAGGCAAGCCGTCGTCATCAACCATGTGCCGCGCACGTTGACGTTCATCACGCGGTCCCAGGTCTCGATGTCGATCGACGATGCGTCGCGCCCGCCCGAGTTGGTAATGGCCGCGTTGTTGACAAGACCGTCGAGCCCGCCCAATGCCTGCGCCGCTGCCGCAGCGCACGCCTGAATCGAAGCCGGATCGCCAAGATCAAGCGTGAAGCCATGCGCATCGAAACCTGCCGCACGCAGCGCCGCCGCCTCTTCCTGCACTCGCTCGCCAAGAATGTCGGCCAGCGCAACCGCGCCACCGGCTTCGGCAATCGACTTGGCAAAGGCCAGACCCAGACCGCGCGCGGCGCCCGTCACAAGCACTTTGCGGCCAGCTAGCAGCCCGGCGGTGGAATTGCGCTCAGGCATGTTGGGCTTCCGTGGGCACGGGCTTGAGCATGGCGACAGGCGCATCGGCCAGTTCAGCCGCAGCGCGACGTGCAAGCACACGGCGGATACGCGTGATGCCGATGTCGTGCTGATACAGCGTCTCGTGCTCGCGCGCTTCGGGCGCCATCGACTCCAGCACCACGCGGTCCTGCTCCAGCACATCCCAGTGCAGGCCTTCGAGGCGATTGCGATACAGGAAGCGCCACACGTCGCGCTGCCAACCCTGCACGTGGCGCGTGCGCCAGAAGTAGACGATGCAGTGCTCTTCATCCACCGGCGTCACGATGCCGATGATCGTGAACGGACCGCCGGGGCCGACCTTCGGTTGATACGGAATCGACAGGCGCAGCCACATCGTGCCGGTCTCGCCAAACTCCGTCCAATCGAAGTTCACGCCGCGCTGGCCGGTCTTCTGGAACATGATCCCGTGGTCGGTTTCAACCACTTCCATCACGGCCTTCTTCTCGCCGCTGGCCATCGAGTGCGACACGGCGTGCAGGTAGGCGCCGTGCATCGGGTCCATGACGTTGTCGATGGCGTAGCGGTAGTTGACGTTCCAATGCGCAAAGCAGAGGAAGTGGCTGTGCTCGTCGCTGGTCAATTCTTCGGGCAAGCGCAGCGTGCCGACCGCGTCGTCGAACTCGGAGGGGGCCTTGTCGCCAAACCACAGGAAGATGGCACCGGCACGCTCCTGCACCGGGTAGCTGCGCACGCAAGTCTTGCCTTCCATGGGGCACGCGTCGACAGCCGGTACGCTGGTCACCGTACCCTGGCCGTTCACTTCAACGCCGTGGTACCAGCAAGCCACGTGGTCGCCCAAGTTCCAGCCCATCGACAGGCGCGCACCGCGATGCGGGCAGCGGTCTTCCAGCGCATGCACCTGGCCGGCAGTGTCACGCCACAGCACGATGTTCTGGCTCAAACGCGTGATGCCCACCGGCGCGTTTTTCACATTCCACGACGCCGCCACCGGATACCAGTAGTTGCGCAGACCGGTGTTGATGCGCGCTTCCTTCTGCGCTTCCTTGTTGCCTTCCATTGCTTGCCTCTTCTGATGGGGTTGAGCCGTGCGCCTCTGCGGGCAAAGCGGCGTCGAATCGTGTTGGAACCGGCCTCGGCTCAGGCACCCAGGCGGCGCATCTCGGCCAGGAAGCTGTCTTCCGTCCAGGTCTCCCCACCGGCCGCATTGCGCGGGCCGCGCTCGTTCAGTACGGCCACGATGTCGGCCGGCGTTTGCGCGCCACCCAGGAATGCCGCTTCCAGCGAATCGGCCAGTTGGTTCTCATAGGCTGTCGGCTCGGCGGCGCGTGTTTGCCACACCAGATTGGCGACGTGACCCGGGCGTTCGACACGGCCCTTGCCAGCGACGTTGTTCGGAGAAATGGGCTCCCACGGAGCGAGGTCGGGGTTGTATTGCGGTTGCATTTCTGTCGACTCCATCACGTTTCGCTTGTTTTACCTATGAAACGTCTGTTAATATCTGGAACACAGGTGCAACTATAGACCGCGTCTTCGAAATCGCAGATGCGGGATTACCCTATGGTTTGCGGGAAATTGCGTCCACCGTGGGCGACCCATCCGCCAAATCGCGCAATGGACAAAGGTCTTGGCACCGCGCTAGCGGTATGGAGCCGAAGGCGGTAGCGATTGGAAGCACTTCGACGTGCCGAAACTCGATTGTTGAGGCCGGAACGGCTCAGAACAATTTGCGATACACCACGAAGCCCGACTTGTCCGCCAGCGTGTCGTACAGCCGCATGGCGGTCGCGTTGGTTTCGTGTGTCTGCCAATAGACGCGCGGCAAGCCGTCGGCCTGCGCGCGACGGTAGACCGCTTCGATCAAGGCCCGCCCCACGCCCTGCCCGCGCGCGGCCTGCGCAGTGAACAGATCCTGCAAATAGCAGCTCATGCCGATTTGCGTGGTGCTGCGGTGGTAGAGGAAATGCACGATGCCGAGCAGCTCGCCCCCACGCTCGGCCACCAGCGCGTGCACCGGCTCCGTTTCGTCGAAGAAGCGCTGCCATGTCGTCTGCGTGACGATGTCGGGCAAGCCCGTCTCGCCCGCACGGCCGTAAAAAGCGTTATAGCCATCCCAAAGCGGTTTCCACGCAGCGAAGTCGTCTTGGTGAACAGAGCGGATGTGGAGGTCGGCAGGTGCGGGCATGGTGGGCAGGACGGCTAGCAACGCTACGGCATTCTGCCAGCCGGCCGCCCTGCATGCAGCCGTCTTTCCTACCGATGGCTAGCCCCTTAGCGTTGAGAATCGGACCTGCCCAACAGCACGGCGCGTTGCTGTTGACTATGCCAATTCGCGCCCGCGCGCCTTGTCGGCTGTATGTGCGGAGCGCGCCATTGGAGCGTCCGAGCAGCGTTCATACCCTAGGGATTGTCCGGAGACGACCCGCAGCCCGAAGAAAGTTTGCTGAAAGCATCGACCCTCTACAGTGCGCTGCATGGCCCGGTCGCGACCCGGTATCGGGCAGTGCGACCTCCACGCACTTCAGCGTCATCACGATAAGGGTCGGGTGTTGTACCAGCCATATCGCCGGACCCTACGGGATGTCGGTCCGGCGTCCGTTTCAATCGGTCTTTCCTGCTGTCAACCTTGCGGCCCACCGTCCTCCCGGTGGGCTGTTTTCTTTTCAGGGCTGCATCGGATTGGGCATCACGAGTCGCTGTGTCAGCCGCTGCACCACCGGCGCCGCAATCAGCACGATGCTGAAGGCGGCCGGCCACGCCAGTACGAAGGCATGCGCCCAGCGGGCGATAAAGCCGGGGCTGATACCAGCGTTGATCCAGCCGATCCAGCCTGTCATCAACAGCGACATCAGGCCCGACATCAGCCAGGCAAAGATGATGCGCAGACGTGTAGCAGTGGAAACAGGCATCGACATGGCAGTTCTCCTTGCAAGCCATCAAATGTGATTGACGGTATGCTAGACAACCGCGTTTCAAGAAACCATAGACGTTTACTGAAACTTAAATTCCGAAAATGGAATCATGCTCGACGATCTGGCCCTCTTTGTATCCATCGTGGACCACGGCAGTCTCCAGGCCGCAGCGCGTCACGCCAACCTGCCGCCCGCCACGCTGACACGGCGCCTGCAGAAGCTCGAGACAGCGCTGGGTTGCCAGCTTCTGCTGCGCAGCGCCCGCAGCCTGAAGCCGACACCGGAGGGCCAGCTGTACTACGAGCAATGCCGCCCGCTTCTGACCGCGCTTGCGCAAACCACGGCCACGCTCGACGACGATCTCAACCAGGTCAAGGGCACCCTGCGCGTGCTGGCGCCATTGAACCTGTCACGCGGGCTGCTCGCACCCGCGTATGCAAGCTTCATGGCGATGTGGCCGGACATCCGCCTGGAGCTATCGCTCAGTAACCGCAATGAAGACGTGTGGCGGCATGGCGCCGATCTGGCCATCCGCGTCGGCCAGCAGGACGACCCGAAGCTGCGACAGCGGCGGCTCGGTGTGATCGGGATGGTGCTGGTGGCGTCGCCTGCGTACGTGGCCGCGCATGGCGCCCCCTCGCATCCGCATGAACTTCAGACGCATCGGCTGCTGGTGTCGTCGCCGCTCTCGACATGGCGCTTCACCTCACCGGATGACGAGGAAACCATCGAACTGCAGCCCCATGGACGCTGCGACCTGAACGACATCGAACTGGGCGTGACGCTGGCTGAAACGGGCCTCGGCCTGCTGTACTGTCCGCACACGCTCTGCCACCAGGCGCTGGAGGCCGGCCGGCTGGTGCGCCTGCTGCCCGACTGGCGTACGCCGCAGCGACCCATCTACGCGGTGTGGCCTCAACAACAGTTGCCGCGCAAGGTGCGTACGTTGCTGGAGCATCTGGCAGCTTTCACTGCAGCCACGCCGTTGTTGCAGGCCGACCCACCGGCGAGTGCGTCAGGCACTGCTTGAAACGGGTAAAAACACGCGTTGTCGCATCGCCCCGTTACCTCGTAGGCTGCAGAGATTGCACCGCATCCCTTTTCCAGGAGGCCTCTCGATGCACAACAGCCACGTGGTGCGCTCCGGCAACATTCGGCTGCATGCCCGCATGACGCTACCGCCCGACCATACTGCGCAGCAGCGCCCTGCCATTGTTCTCGTGCACGGCTACCCCGACGACAGCTCCGTCTGGCACGGCGTGCGCGATACGCTGGCGCGCGACCGTCGGGTGCTGACCTTCGACGTGCGCGGCGCCGGCCTGTCCGATGCGCCCGCAGACACCACCGGTTACCGCATCCCCCAATTTGTCGACGACCTTGCCGCTGTAGCCGATGCCCTGCTGCCAGGTGAGCGCTTTCATCTGGTCGGGCACGACTGGGGCTCCATCCATAGCTGGGAATCGGTGACGACGGACCGCCTGCGCGGGCGCATCGCGTCGTACACGTCGATCTCAGGCCCGTGCCTGGACCACGTCGGACATTGGATGCGCACGCAACTCGATGCCGGCACATTTGCAGGAAGGCGTGCGGTGTGGAAGCAGCGGCTGCAATCCTGGTATGTGGGCTATTTCCACCTGCCGCTGGTGCCGGAATGGTCGTGGCGGCTCTGGGTCGCGCGCGCCTGGCCGTGGTGGCTGCGCAAGACGGAAGGCATCCGCGTCGAGGTCCAGCGACCGACACTTGTGCGCGATGCCTGCAACGGCGTGCGCATGTATCGCGCGAATTTTCGCGACCGCCTGGCCCGTCCTCAGGCGCGCGCACCGCATGCGCCCGTGCAGCTGATCGTCCCAACGCGTGACCGCTATGTCAGCCCCGCCGTTACGCGCGCTGTGGAAGCCTGGGTGTCGCATTACTGGCGCCATGAGGTCGACGCCGGGCACTGGCTGCCACTGCGTCGCCCCGACTGGGTTGCGGACTGCATCCGCCGCTTTGCCGACTACGTCGAATCAGGCCATGAGCCGGCCGAATTGCGTCACGCGCGTGTGGCCGGCACGCGGGTGCCGGCCTGATCCAGGCAGCGCGTTACTTTCCGCCTTCGTCCAGCCAGCGCTGGTGATACTCCTCCAACAAGCGCTGCAGCGTTGCACCAATGCGGATGTAGTCCGGCTCGTTCAAGTTGGCCAGCGACACGCGCACCGACGGGTTAAGTGCCCCAAAACCATTGCCGGGCAGCAGCACCACGCCACTCTCCTTGGCCAGGCGGAATAGCACATCCGCCGGTTTCGTCTTGGTCTTGAACCACTGCACGAATGCTTCGCCATAGGTCTTGCGGCCTACCACTTCGGCATCAAGGATGTTGTAGTACGCGACGTCATTCTCGTCAGCCTCACACTCGATACCGATCGCCTGGTACAGGGCCGCCTTGCGCCCGCGCACCAGGCGCTTGACCGCAGCCTTGTAGGCGTTCGGCTGATCCATCAGGGCGTACAGCGAGAACAGCGCCATCTGCACCTGTTGCGGCGTCGACAAGCCTGCCGTGTGGTTGAGCGCCACCGTCCGACTATCCGCAACCAGACGATCGATGAACTTGAGTTGGTCCGGCTCGGTCGTGATGGACGCATAGCGCTGGTGCAGGATCTTGCGCTTGTCTTCGGGCAGCGCAGCCAGCTTATCGTCCAGCACGTTCTTTTCATGCGTGGCGATGGTGCCCAGGCGCCAACCCGTCGCCCCGAAGTACTTGGAGTACGAATACACCAGGATCGTGTTGTACGGCGCCACTGCAAACAGCGAGACAAAGTCGTCCGCAAACGTGCCGTACACATCGTCGGTCAGGATGATGAGATCGTTGCCGGCCTCGTGGCGTTCGTCCACGATGGCCTTAAGCTTCTTCAAGCCGTCCTTGGAAATCTTCACCGACGGCGGGTTGCTGGGGTTGACCAGGAAGAACGCCTTCACGCTCGGGTCGCGAAGCTTGTCGAGTTCTTCATCGGTGTATTGCCAGCCGTCGAATGGGTCTGCATTCAGCTTGACCTCGACGAGTTGGAAGCTGTTGAGTTCCGGAATCTCGATGTACGGCGTGAAAATCGGCATGCCCAGCGCAATCTTGTCACCGGCACTGAGCAGGAAGTTCTCCTGGAGCGTGCTGAACAGATACGTCATCGCTGCCGTACCGCCCTCGACGGCAAACAGATCAAACTGGCCGACAAACGGCGCACTGCCGATCATTTCCTGCTTCAGATAGCGCGCAGCAATCTGCTCACTGATCTTCAGCATGCGATCCGGCACCGGATAGTTGCAGCCGAGAATGCCGTTCACCATCTCCGCCAGAAAATCCTCGGCGGAAAGGCCCAGTTGATCGCGTACGTACGACACCGCGTGATGCAGAAACTTCACGCCCGGCACATCTGCGTTGCGGCGAGCAAAGCTTTCAAAGCGCGCCTCAAAACCTTCCTTGGTCGGGATGCCGCCAATCCTCTCGGCCAGGAAAGAAAACGAGCGTTCGGACTCCTCCAGTGCGAACAGGCCCAGCTGGAAGAAGCCATGCCGCGGCTCCAATGCCAGGAAGTTCGGATTGCCGCGCCCGGCATTGAGCATGATGCGTTGCGAATCGCTCTGCGCAAGCTGGATCAGCACGTCCTTCAGTTCGAACGGGCTCAGTTGCCCAAGGGCTTCCAGTTCCTTGGATTTTTGCGTCGGATTGGTGGTCATCGCAGATTCCCGTGGATGCAGCGTTGGCGAAGGAGAGCCCACCACGCGAGCAGCAGGCCGAAGAGACGCTCAGGCGAAGGCGATCACAAGCGGACCCAGCAGGGTCAGCAGCACGTTCGCGAGCGCATAGGTAATGGCAAAGGGAATGGTCGGCACACTGCTCTCGGCTTTCTCCAGCACGCCGCCAAACGCGGGGTTGGCTGAACGCGCGCCCGACAGCGCACCCGCCAGCACGGCTACGTTGTCGTAGCGGAGCACATAACGGCCGAACAGGTAGGTCAGGATCAACGGCACCATTGTGACGATCACGCCGGCAACGAAGATCGACACGCCGCTCTTCTGCAGAGTCGCCCACGCCTGCGCGCCCGAGCCCAGGCCCACACAGGCGACGAAGGCGGCCAAGCCCATGTCCTTGAGGATTTGCGACGCTGCGTTGGGCAACTGGCCGAAGGTGGGATGCTTGCCGCGCAGCCAGCCAAACACCAGCCCCGAGAGCAGCGCCCCGCCCCCACTCCCCAGCGTCAGCGGGATGCCGCCTACCTTTGCCACCAGCGTACCGATCAGCAGGCCGACCAGCACGCCCAGCCCGAGGTAGACGAAGTCCGTCTTGTCGCCCGGCGGCACGGGGTAGCCGACTTCGGCGGCCGCGCGCTTGATGTCGGACGGTGCGCCGTGCAACGTGACGACATCACCGTGCAGCATGACGGTGCCGTCCAACAGCGGCACAGTCTTACCCATGCGCGTGATGCGCGCGATGTACACGCCGTGCTTCATATCGCGTGTGGCTTGTGCCTTCAACTCGCCCAGCATCTTGTGGCTTGCGCCCTTGCGCGTGAACACGACATCGCGCACTTGCAGCGGCTGATCCATGTCGGAAGACACGGTGGACTCGTCGCCAAGCAGCGTCCAGGCCTTGGCTGCGGCTTCGCGACGGCCGATCAGCAGAACGCGATCGGCGCGCTGCAGTTTCAACGCCGGCTCAATGGCGATTTCGCCGCCGTTGCGCAAGATGCGCTCGATGGTGATGCCGTCGTCCAGTGTGGTCTCGACTTCCTCCACGGTCTTGCCTGCGCCCGTGGTCACGTCATACACGCGTCCGACCAGTGCCGGCAGCGAGGCCACCTCGCCCTGCTCGAGCGGGCGCCTGCCTCCGGCCATTTCCAGCTCGGCTTTCTTGGCATCATCGCGCAGCTCACGCCCCATCAGGCGCGGCAGAATGTTCACGCACATGATGATGGCGCCCAGGCTGCCGAACACGTACGTCACTGCATAGCCGATGGCCACATTCGACTGCAGACGTGCGACCTCGTCGTCCGGCAAGCCCATGCGTGAGAGGGCATCGCCCGCGGTGCCGATGACTGCCGACTGTGTCATGCCGCCCGCCGCAATGCCGGCGGTCAAGCCCTTGTCAAAGCCGAACAGCTTGCCGCACACGAGAATGGTGACCAAGCCACTCACCGCAAGAAACACCGCCATGGCGATCTCGCGCAGCGTGCTGCGATTGAGGGAGCTAAAGAATTGCGGCCCGCTTTCGTAGCCGACCGCGTAGATGAAGAGCGCGAACATGATGCTCTTCACGCCGGAATCGATCGTCACGCCAAACTGGCTGATCAATACCGCGGCAATCAGCGATCCGCCCACCCCGCCGATTTGAAATTTGCCGAAATTGATCTTGCCGACTGCGTAGCCAATGGCAAGCGACAGAAAGAGCGCTGTCTCGGGCACGCTCTTGAACACGCTGTGAATCCAATCCATGGCAGCGACTCTCCGGAAAATCTTAGAGGCTTGTCTGGTTGAGCAGACAAACAGACATCGCGTAAGGCGCCACCCCGTGTGCCGCTCAACACGCCCGTGGACGTTAGAGGCTGCATATGAATGATGTCAATTTCACAAAACTTAACTGTCAGAGCACATATTCAACACATGGCATTAGAAGATTGCGCCCAACGCAAACGTTGACGTGCATGTAACACACTGTAATCATCGACCGCCACAACGCTGACGGCGCGTCATGACCTGACGCCCGGACGGCTCGAGCCGCCGCTTCGCGTAAACCGCGTAGTCGGCCGTCGACACAAGAAACAGGGACAAGACGATGAAAAGCAAGGTCGTGGTGTACGGCCCGCTCTACGGGAAGTGGTACGCAATTCTGGTCAACGACGGTGTGGCCGCCGAATCAAACCAGTTTGGCTCGTACGAAGCCGCCATGGGCTTCGCCTCACGCCGTTATCCGGAGCTTGAGCAGGAGCGGCAGCCTTACGCGCGCGGCCGCGAGGAAAGCGAGAACGGCAGCGACAGCCGGGAAGCTGCGCCCATTTGAACCGCGAACATGCCGGGCGGCATTTGCGCCGCCCGTGCCGGCCACAGCGTTAGTGGCCTGTGCCGCAAAAGCGGCCGGCGATCCATTCGAAGACGCTGCCCTCGCGCAGCGAGCGGCTTTGCGCCTCGTCGCCGTAATGGATCTGGTAAAGCGGCTTGCCGGTAGCGTTGCGCGCGCGATAGAGCGTTTGCGCAATCACTGTGTAGCTATGTCGCGCGCAGTCGAGCACGACCTGTTTGACCGACGAACGGATCGGCTGCCCATCTGCTGTCTTGATCGTGAAGTCGGGCAGCACGTTGCGCAAGAGCCGGAAGTGCACGGTGTGCGAATTGGCATCGGCCGCGGCACCGGGCTGCGGCTTGACCGATTGCCGATCGATATACGAAACAATGCCGTTGATGCTCTCGAAGCGGCGCCACCGGGAATCGGCGGAGGATGATTCGAGGGCGGGTGCCGCATCGGCCGAAACGGCTTGCGCGGCCCCCGTCGGCGCAGCGGCCGACGCAGAAATGGTTTGTGCGGATACGGGCATCGCTGCCCACTGCGCAGCAACCAGAGCGGTCGCCGCGATGGCGCTTTGCCAGCGCCAGCCTCCTGTCTTCATGGGGTGTCTCGCCTTGCTGCAAAAAACTGAGCGGGCGATTCTACCGCGCTGGCGCAACCGCTTACGTCACATCTGGTCGACGGGTTCGGCAACGTCCACGCCGGCAAAACGCAGATACAGCGTGCGCAGCGCCTGCGTGAGCGGGCCCGGCTGGCCGTTGCCGATCTGCACGCCGTCGATGGACACCACCGGCATCACAAACGTCGACGCGCTGGTGTAGAACGCCTCGGCGGCCTGCTGGGCTTCGGCCACGGTAAAGGTGCGCTCTTCCAGCGTCACGCCATATTCGCGTGCCAGCGCAAGAATCGACACACGCGTGATGCCCGGCAGCACGGCGTTCGACAGCGGACGCGTGATCAGCCGCTTATCGGCGGTGATGATGAACGCGGTCGACGACGCGCCTTCGGTCACCCGTTCGCCGTCGGTCATCCAGGCTTCGTGCGCGCCGGCGCGGGCGGCGATCTGCTTGGCCATCACCTGCGGCAACAGGCCCACGCTTTTGATGTCGCAACGCTTCCAGCGCAGATCGGGCACCGTCACCACAGTTGCGCCCTTCTTTGCGAGCGGGCTGTCGACGATGGACTTGACCTGCGTGAATGCCACGGCCGTCGGCGAGATGTCAGCCGGTATGCCGAAATCGCGCTCGGCCACGCCGCGCGTGACCTGCATGTAGACCACACCCTCGTCCAGCCCATTGCGCGCCACCAGCTCTTCGCACACGCGCGTCCATTCCGCGTCGGTGTACGGGTTGTCGATGCCGATCTCGGACAGCGATCGTGTCAGGCGGGCGAGGTGCGCGTCGTTGTCGACGAGCTTGCCGCGCGCCACGGCGGTGACTTCATAGATGCCATCGGCAAAGGTGAAGCCGCGATCCATGACGGAGACGGTGGCTTCGGCGGCCGGCACGTATTGGCCGTTCAGGAAGATGATTCGCGACATGCTGGGAGAGAGGATTCAAGTGTGGGCGGGACTGCCCTGCCAACGAATCTACAGGATACGTGCGCGATCCTGCGAATACCGATGTGTGCCCACGTTATGCGAAAACGGCATGAAGCGATACCGCTCCGTTAAACTCTGCCGTTTTCGTCCGACCGCGCACCCATGTCCGAAATCACCATCCGCCCGATCGTCGCAGAGGACCTGGCCGGCATCCTCGCCGTGCAGCAGGCCTGTTACGGCGAGGGGTTTCTGGAACCGGGCGATGCGCTTGCCAGCCGCTGGGCGCGCAGTCCGGCCCTGTGCCTGGTCGCCTTGCGCGGCGGCGAGGTGATCGGCTACCTGCTTTCGCATGCGTGGCATGCATGGACACCGCCCAAATTGCACGTGCCGCTGCCTGTTGCGGATGCGGCCGATGTGCTGTGGTTCGTTCACGACATGGCCATCGCGCCTGCCGGTCGGGGCCAGCGTTTGGGGGAGCAGCTTTACGCAATCGCAATCGCCTGCGCCCACGCTCAAGGGCTGGGCGAATCGCGGCTGGTGGCCGTGCAAGGCGCGGATGCCTTTTGGCGCCGCCTTGGTTATCAGTCGGCCGATCTGGATGAAGGCGCGTTGGCCACGCTGCGCACGGTTTATGGCGAGAAGGCGTATCTAATGGAGCGCGCGTTGCCGTGAGCTGCCAGCGCGGCACTTCGTTACAATTCGCAACACCCGTATATCTTCTGTAAGACTACGTGCATCCGGTTCAACTACAGTGCGATGTGTTGAGGAATTCCCACATGCATAAGAACTTCGCGCTGTACGTGCTGGCAGCCGCTGCGGCGCTGTCCTCGCCGTTGGCCGTGGCGCGCGTCAATGTCGATATTGGAATCGGCGTGCCCGTGGCGCCCGTCTATGTCGAACCCGCACCGGTCTATGCCCCGGCGCCGGTGTACGCCCCGCCCCCGCCGCCGGCCTACTATGCACCGCAACCCGTTTATGTCGCGCCGCAGCCGGTCATTGTTGCCCCCGGCTACTACGACGATGGGCGCGGTCGCGAATGGCAGGAACGCCAATGGCGTGAACAACGCTGGCGCGAGCGTGAATGGCGCCGGCACCATCGTCATGACGACGACGATTGATCCGGCTCCCCGCAGCGCTCAGGCGGCCTTCTTCGCCAAGCCCAGGTAGGTTTCGATCACGCGGGGGTTGACGGCCAGCTCCTGCGCCGGGCCTTCGAGCGTCATGTCGCCCGTTTCCAAGACGTAACCGTAGTCCGCCACCTGCAGGGCGGCACGTGCGTTCTGCTCAATCAGCAGCGTTGCCACGCCGGTTTTGCGCAGGTCGCTGATGATGTGGAAGATCTCTTTGACGATGAGCGGGGCAAGACCGAGGCTCGGCTCATCCAACATCAGCAACTGTGGCTTGGCCATCAGCGCGCGGCCCACGGCGAGCATCTGGCGCTCGCCGCCGGAAAGCGTGCCGGCTTCTTGCGCGCGACGCTCTTTCAGGCGCGGGAACAAGTCGTACACCACCTCCATCTGGTCGAGATAGTTGCGCTCACCCGCACGCTTGCGGCGGTACGCGCCCAGCACGAGGTTGTCTTCCACGCTCATGCTGGCAAACAGCTCGCGCTTTTCCGGGACGAGGCACATACCGCGTGCCACGCGCTTTTCCACCGGCAGACCAGTCAGGTTGTGACCGAGATACGAGACCACGCCGCTGGCCGAGCCGGTCGTTGGCAGCGCACCCATGACTGCGCCAAGCATGGTCGATTTGCCCGCGCCGTTCGGGCCGATGACCGTCACGATCTGGCCCGACTCCACCTTCAGGTTGGCGCCGTGCAGCGCCTCTACCTTGCCGTAGCGGACGTGCAGGTCCTTCACTTCCAGGATGACTGACATGCGCGTTCTCCTTATTCCACGCCGCCGAGGTAGGCTTCCAGCACTGCGGGGTTCTGCTGCACTTCCTGCGGCAGCCCTTCGGCAATCTTGGTGCCGAATTCCATGACGACCAGCCGATCGGTGAGGTTCATGACGAAGTCCATGTCGTGCTCGACCAGCAACACGCTCATGCCTTCGGACTTCAGCTTGGTGAGCAGCGCGGCCAGCGCCTGCTTTTCCTTGTAGCGCAGGCCCGCGGCGGGCTCGTCCAACAGCAGCAGCGCGGGGTCGCAGCACAGGGCACGGGCGATTTCCAGAATGCGCTGCTGGCCCAGCGCGAGGCTGCCGGCCTCTTGGTACATGCAATCGGCCAGGCCCACACGCTCCAGTTGACGGCGCGCTTCGAACAGCAGCTTCTGCTCTTCGGCCTGGTTCATGCGCACCACGCTGGCGAGCACCCCGCCTTGCGCCGCAAAATCGCCGCGCAGGTGGGCGCCAAGGGCCACGTTCTCCAAGACGGTCATGCCCGACAGCAGTTGCACATGCTGGAAGGTACGGCCGATGCCGCGCTTGACGATCTCGCGCGAAGGCTTGCCGCTGATGCGCTCGCCACGGTAGAGCACCTCGCCACGCGTGACAGGCAGCACGCCGGTCACCAGGTTGAAGGTGGTCGACTTGCCCGCGCCATTGGGGCCGATCAGGCCGATGATCTCGCCGGCTTTCACCTGGAAGCTGACATCGTTCACGGCAACCAGGCCGCCAAACTCCTTGCGTGCAGCGCGCACGTCGAGGATCAGCTCACCGGCTTGGGGCTTCTCGCGCTGCTTCAGTGCCGGTGCATCGTCGGGTGCGCGCGCCGTCGGAGACGATGGAAACAGCTTGCGGATGAAGGGCCAGACGCCATCGCGCGCGTACTGCAGCAACAGCACGAGCAGCACGCCGAACACGATGATTTCGAAGTTGCCGTTGGAGCCCAGCAGCTTCGGCAGGATGCTCTGCAGGCTGTCTTTCAGGATGGTCAGCAAACCCGCACCAAGCACCGCGCCCCACACGTGGCCCACGCCGCCGACCACCGCCATGAACAGGTATTCGATGCCGTAGTTGAGGCCGAATGGCGTCGGGTTCACCGCGCGCTGCAGATGCGCATAGAGAAAGCCCGAAGTGCAGGCCAGCACCGCCGCAAACACGAAGATCACCACCTTCATCCATGCGGTGTTCACCCCCATCGCCTCGGCCATCGCGCCGCCGCCCTTGAGCGCGCGGATGGCGCGGCCTGGGCGCGAATTCAGCAGGTTCTGCACCGCCAGCACCGCCACGACAACGACAGCCCAGATCAGGTAGAACATCTCGCGGCCGGTCTGCAGCGATTTGCCGAGCACGTTCAGCACCGGAATGCCGTTCAGCCCGTCGTACTTTCCCAGGAATTCCAGGTTGCCGAACAGGAAGAAGAGCGACAGGCCCCACGCAATCGTCGCCAGCGGCAGGTAGTGGCCTGACATGCGCATCGTGATCAGGCCAATCACATAGGCGCTGACCACCGTGATCACCAACCCGGCCAACAAGCCGATCCACGGCGAGACACCGTACTGCGTTGTCAGATAGGCGGTGCTGTATGCACCGAGGCCAACGAACGCTGCCTGCCCGAACGAGGTCAGCCCGCCTACACCCGTCAGCAGCACGAGCCCCAGCGCGACAAGGCTATAGAGCCCGATGTAGTTCAGAAGCGTGATCCAGAACTCGGGCGTGGGCACGATCGGGATCAGCACGAGCACGACCACGAACAACGCGGTCAGCACGCGGTTGCGCGAAAGCCAGCCGCGCTGCGCCGTGCCTTCGGAAGATTTGGTCAGCGTGTTCATCGGCTTATTCCTCTTCCTCGACATGCTTGGTGGTGAGCGATCGCCACAGCAGCACCGGAATGATGAGCGTGAACACGATCACCTCCTTGAACGCCGACGCCCAGAACGATGAATACGACTCCAGCAGCCCCACCAGAAGCGCACCCAGCGCGGCCACCGGATAGCTCACGAGCCCGCCCACGATGGCTCCAACGAAGCCCTTCAATCCGATCAGGAAACCGGACTCGTAGTAGACCGTGGTCAGCGGCGCAATCAGGATGCCGCACAGCGCGCCGAGCGCCGCCGCCAGCGTGAAAGCCAATCGCCCGGCCTGTGTGGTCCCGATGCCGACCAGCCGCGCACCCAGCCGGTTCACCGCGGTGGCCCGCAGCGCCTTGCCCGAGACCGTGCGGCCGAAGTAGAAGTACAGCGCCACGATCATCAGCACCGATACAGCCACCACCCAAAGGCTCTGGCCCGACACACTGAGCGCGCCCAGATCAAAGCGCGCATCGGAAAACGCCTCCGTGCGCGAGCCTTCTGCGCCAAACATCACGAGGCCCAGGCCGACCATCGCAAAGTGCACGCCCACCGAAACGATCAGCAGCACGAGCGTGCTGGCTTCGGCCAACGGCTCATAGGCCAGGCGGTAGATCATGGGGCCCATCGGAATGACGATCAGCAGCGTCAACGCCACCTGCGCAAGCATGGGCAGCGTCATCGGGCCCAGCATGCGAGCGGCGACGTACACGGCAACCGGAAAAACAAGGTATTTGCCTGCATAGACGGCGCCCGTGCGCAGCGCATGCAGGCGCAGTTCCGGTTGCAGCAGCGTACGCCCCATCTCGACGAGGAAGGTCAGCACGCCCAGCGCCACAAGCATGCTGGCCGACAGCGGCGCCTTGTTGGCCTGGATGGCAGCCAGCGTGAGCGCGCCGTACGCGACGAATTCGCCCTGCGGGATGAAGATCACGCGCGTGACGGAAAAAACCAGCACGAGCGCCAGTGCCAGCAGCGCGTAGATCGCGCCCGATGTCACGCCGTCTTGCGCCAGGATGGCGGCAATCGACAAATCCATGAAGCTCCTCGTTCTTGTAATGGTGGAGTTCGCGCCGGATGTGAGCCGGGCGAGGGGGCGCCACGCGTTACGAGATAGTAAATTTCTTACGACAGGATGAAATTGGCGACAACCCTAACGCACCGCCCTGCTTCGACGGCTGCCGGCTTTCGCAGGGCGTTCCGCGGGTGCCTGCAGCATGGCAGACAAGCGCATCACGAACGTGCGCAACGTGTGCTCCAGCTCGCCGCCGCGCTGCGCGTGAAACAGCGGTTGCAGGTTCAGCGCGATCAACACCAGCACGAGCTGCCCGCGTGCACCGAACACCGGCAACGACAGCGCGTTCACGCCCGGCAGCAGGCTGCCCGACACCCACGATGCACCTTCGGTGCGGACGTCTTCGCACAGGCGGTAGTAATCCGTCAGAGACCGCGGCAAACCGGGGAGATCGTCACCGGCACGCTCGTGCAGTTCGCGTTCCACCAAGGGCAGCGTCTGTTCCATCGGCTGATAGGCGCCAAACAAGCGGCCGGTGGCGGAATTGAGCATCGGCAGGACGTCGCCAATACGCAGGTTCACACCCGGCGCACCACCCGCCTTCTCCCAATGCACGACAGTTGGGCCGCGATCGCTCCACACGGCAATGCCGATGGTGTGACCGGTCTGGTCTCGCAGGCCGGCCAGCAACGGCCGCGTGCGGACGATGGCATCGGAACGGTTGAGGCTGGCCAGGCCCAGGCGAAGCGCAAACGGGCCGAGTTCGTAGCGGCCGGTCAGCGGATCTTGCGACACCGCGCCCACGCGCTGCAGGCTGACCAGATAACGATGCGCCTTGGAGGGATGCATACCGGCGGCGCGCGCGAGATCGCCGAGCGCCATTGCCCGCATGGCACGCGTGAGCGCCACCAGTAATTGAGAGCCGACTTCGATGGATTGGATGCCCGAACGGTCGCGGTTTGCGCGCGCGTCTTCTGCATCGCCATCGGTGGGCAGGTCGTCTTCGACTTCCGTGGTCTCCATGTCTCGGGGCGTATTGGCTGGGCGGGGCCGACAAAGTGCTGCGAGCGTAGCACGCGGCAACGCGTAGACGGCCGTTTTTGGTTTTTATGCATTGTATAAACAATGCTTCTAACCATAATCAACGTATACCCTAGGCGCGTCTCCAGACCGTGCGGTCTATGATTGCCAGCGTTCGGCATGGCTTGCCCTCAGCCCAACCCAACGCAGGCTTCCCGAGCCACGCATGTTGAAACGTAATTCCCCCAACCGTAATCCACTACACCAGGAGTGACAGAATGGCCAAAGCCTTCGCCTCGCAAGCCGACCTCGAGGCCAAACAAGTCACCTTCACCCAGCTCTCCCCCAACGCTTACGCTTATACAGCCGAGGGCGACCCGAACTCCGGCGTCATCATTGGCGACGACTCGGTGCTGATCGTCGACACCACCGCCACGCCCGCGATGGCGCAAGACCTGATCGCACGCATTCGCGCCATCACCGACAAGCCGATCAAGCATGTGGTGCTGTCGCACTATCACGCGGTGCGCGTGCTGGGCGCGTCGGCCTACTTTGCCGAGGGCGCACAGAACATCATCGCCAGCCGCGGCACGTACGAAATGATCGTCGAGCGCGGCGAGGCCGATATGAAGTCCGAAATCGAGCGCTTCCCGCGCCTGTTTGCCGGCGTGGAAACGGTGCCGGGCTTGACGTGGCCGACGCTGGTGTTCGAGCGCGAGCTGACACTGTTTCTCGGCAAGTTGGAAGTGAAGATCCTGCACCTCGGCCCCGGCCACACGAAGGGCGACACGGTGGTGTGGATTCCGTCGCAGAAGGTGCTGTTCTCCGGTGACCTCGTCGAATACGACGCCGCCTGCTACTGCGGTGACGCCCAACTCGAAGAATGGCCCGCCACGCTGGATGCACTGCGCGCGCTCGGCGCCGACAAGCTCGTGCCGGGCCGTGGCCCCGCGTTGCTCAACCCGGGCGAAGTCGACAAGGGCCTCGCTTATACACGCGATTTCGTGTCTACGCTGCTGCAACGTGGCAAGGAAGCCGTCGCGCAAAAGATGGACCTGAAGGCCGCCATGGCGCATACCCGCGCGGCCATGGACCCGAAATTTGGCAGCGTCTTCATCTATGAGCACTGCCTGCCGTTTGACGTGACGCGCGCCTTTGACGAGGCCAGCGGCATCAAGCACCCGCGCATCTGGACCGCCGAGCGCGACAAGGAAATGTGGGCCGCCCTGCAAGGCTGAACATGAATCCCGACTTCCAGAACCGCGTCTTCGCGTATGCGCCGTGCGCCGAACAGCAACCCGGCGCGGCCACTGAAGCGCGCCCCGTCGTCATCGTCGGCGCCGGGCCGGTGGGGCTGGCCACGGCCATCGATCTGGCGCAGCAGGGCGTAGCCGTGGTCGTCGTCGACGACGATTGCACGCTGTCGACCGGCTCGCGCGCGATCTGTTTCTCCAAGCGCTCGCTGGAGATTTTCGATCGGCTTGGCTGCGGCGACTCCATGATCGACAAGGGCGTGAGCTGGAACGTCGGGAAGGTCTACCTGAAGGACGAGCTGCTCTACAGCTTCGACCTGCTGCCCGAAACCGGCCACCGCCGGCCGGCCTTCATCAACTTGCAGCAGTATTACGTGGAAGGCTTTCTCGTTGAACGCGCGCAAGCCTTGCCGAACATCGAACTGCGCTGGAAGAACAAGGTGACGGCCCTCACGCAGGATGCCGATGGCGTGACGCTCAGCATTGAGACGCCCGATGGCACGTACGCACAGCGCGCGCAGTACGTGGTCGCCGCCGATGGCTCGCGCAGCCCGGTACGCCACATGATGGGCCTCGAAGCCCGCGGCCAGACCTTCAAAGACCGCTTCCTGATCGCCGACGTGCGTATGGATGCGCCGTTCCCGAGCGAGCGCTGGTTCTGGTTTGATCCGCCGTTCCACCCGAATCAATCGGTGCTGCTGCACCATCAACCCGACAACGTCTGGCGCATCGACTTTCAGCTCGGCTGGGACGCCGACCCCGTCGCCGAGAAACAACCGGAGCGCGTCATTCCACGCGTGCGCGCGCTTCTGGGCGAGAACGTCGATTTCGAGCTGGAATGGGTCAGCGTCTATACGTTTTCGTGCGAACGCATGGACCGCTTCCGCCACGGCCGCGTGCTCTTCATCGGCGATGCAGCGCATCGGGTGTCGCCGTTCGGCGCGCGCGGCGCCAACAGCGGCTTGCAGGATGCCGAGAACCTCGCGTGGAAATTGCGCATGGTGCTTGCCGGCGACGCGCCCGACGCGCTGCTCGACACGTACGCGAGCGAGCGCGAGTTCGCTGCCGACGACAACATCCGCCACTCCACCCGCTCGACCGACTTCATCACGCCCAAGAGCGCGGTCAGCCGGCTCTTTCGCGATGCCACACTGCGCTTGGCCAAGCACTATCCGTTTGCGCGAACCCTGGTCAACAGCGGACGGTTGTCTACGCCGACAGTGCTCGAGGGCTCTACATTGCAGACCGAAGATGAAGCGCCCTTCGCCTGCACGCTCGTGCCCGGCGCTGTCGCACTCGACGCGCCGGTGCGCACCGCCGATGGCCGCGCCGATTGGCTCCTCGGTCTTTTGCACAGCGGCTTCACGGCGCTGCGTTTCTGCGCTGCCGGAGAACGTGTCGAAGCGCTACCGCTTCGTACGCTGGCAGTCTTCCCGGCCGGCGGCATCGGCACCGTTTCAGCCAACGTGACGGCGCTGGAAGACATCGATGGCCTGGTCGCACAACGCTATGACGCACGCCCCGGCACGACCTACCTGATCCGCCCAGATCAGCACGTCTGCGCACGCTGGCGCGCGCTTGAGCCGGCCAAGCTGGCCACTGCGTTGCTTCGCGCCACCGGGCAAACCGCGCCGGCAGCAGAGCCGCATGCCACTGTCTCCGCGTGAGTTGAATACCGATCACCGATCGCCATGCCGCTGAATACGCAATCGAACCTGCCGCGCCCCGATGACTTTTACGAAGCGCTGATCGACGCACACCGCAACCTCGACGAGGAGCACAGCGCGATGCTCAACGCGCAGCTCATCCTGCTGCTCGCGAACCATATCGGCGACATGGCGGTATTGCGTGAAGCGCTGGCGGCGGCGCGGCTTGCATTGCCGGCAGCCACGGCAACCTGAGCGTCATCGCGTTTCATCATTCCAACGCTTAAGCTTGATCGTACTTGCGGCTGAGGTTGGCGCGAAGGGGAACGCGCTCCGCCAAAACGATAACGCGGCGGCCGATGCGGCGCAGCGTGCGCAACGGCGCGCGCTCCATCACAAGGTGGAGCGCGGCAATCCGCGCCGCGTGTTCAAAGGCGAACGATTTAAGCCGGCAGACTAGCGCACAGCTTGCCGCATTCCGGCAAGCTGGCCACGCCGGTACTCCCCTTGCCGCTCCAGCATCCAGCCCGGGTATTCGGCCGGGAGTTTGCTCAGCTCGTCGAGCTGCGCGAGTTCTTCCGCCGTCAGTTCAACCTTGGTGGCCGCGATGTTGTCGTCGAGCTGCTCGATCTTCTTGGCACCGACGATCACGGTGGTCACTGCCTGCTGATGCAGCAGCCACGCCAGCGCAATCTGCGCGACCGACACGCTGCGCGCATTGGCCATGACGCGCATGGCGTCCACGCACGTGTAGGCACGTGCCCGGTCCACCGGCGGGAAATCGAACTTGTTGCGGCGGCTGTCCTGCTCGCCGTGCTGCTCGCGTGTGTACTTGCCGCTGAGCAGGCCACCGGCCAGCGGGCTCCACACCATCAGGCCCAGGCCTTCGCTCTTGAGCATCGGCACCAACTCGCGCTCCAGGTCACGGCCGGCAACTGTGTAATACGCCTGCAGGCTTTCGAAGCGTGCGCAGCCCAGCCGCTCGGCAATGCCCAACGCCTTGACGATCTGCCACGCCGCCCAGTTCGATACACCCACATAGCGCACGTGGCCATGCTGGACCAGCGTGTCGAGGGCACGCACGGTTTCTTCGATCGGCGTGGCGGGATCGAAACCATGGATCTGATAAAGATCGATATGGTCGAGCTGCATGCGCTTCAGGCTCGCCTTGATGCCGTCCATGATGTGGAACCGCGAGGCGCCGCGCGCGTTCACGCTGTCGCCGGTCTGCCCGAACACCTTGGTGGCGACGACCACGCTGTCGCGCGAAACCTTCAGGTTCTTGAGCGCCTGCCCCGTCAACTGCTCGGCGACGCCATTGGCGTACACATCCGCCGTATCGATGAAATTGATGCCGGCGTCGAGGGCGCGCCCGATCAGGCGCTCGGCATCGGCTTGCTGCAAATCGCCGATGTGCTGCCAGATGCCATCGCTGCCGCCGAAGGTCATCGTGCCGAGGCATAGCTCAGAAACAAACAGGCCGGTCCGGCCCAGTCGGTTGTAACGCATGTGATCGACTCCAATACGGTGGGAATGGAATGCTGAGCGCACAGGCTCAGATGCGAAAGACAACGCAGAGGATAAGACGGACCGGCTGATCCTGCAGAGCGCTCGGTCGGATGCAGGGTGATGGCCCAGGCGCGAGAAGACCAGGCTAGGCAAGCCTACCGGTCATCCCGCGGAAGACTGCAGCGCACGGCCTGGGCAAGCTGATGCCTAGCGTTCCAGCTCTGCAAAGCGCTGCGCGACAAGGTTGCGCAGCCACTGGTTGCCGGCGTCCTGATGGAAGCGCCGGTGCCAGAACACATTGGTCTGCAGTGCCGGAAGCTTGAGCGGCGGCGCAACGAACTCGAGCCCGAACGGCGGCGCAGCCCGCTCGGCCAGCTTGCGCGGTACCGTCACCACCAGATCGGTCGTGCTGACGATGTACGGCACCGCCACGAAGTGCGGCACTGAAAAGCGCGCCGACTGCGTGATCCCCGCCTTGTCCAGCAGCGGCCCGATGGCGTTGTAAGGGCTGGCCGAACTCGCCACCACCAGATGCGACGCGGCGCGAAAGCGTTCCAGCGTGAGCCTGCCTTCCGACAGCGCATGGCCGCGCCGGAACATCGTCACATAATCCTGCTGGAACAGGCGGCGCTGGAAGATGCTCTCGCCGGAAAGATCATCGAACGCGCCAATGGCAAGGTCGATGGCGCCGGCCTCCATTTCGGCCTTCATGTCGAACCCGCCCGCACGCAGCGTGTCGATACGCACGCCGGGCGCCTGCTCAGCACACAACTGCGCCAGCACCGGCATGAAATACACCTCGCCCACATCGCTCATGGCAATGGTGAAGGTGCGCGTGGACGTGCCCGCTTCAAAGTGCGTGCGCTGGCCGAAGGCGCGTTGCAACGTGTCGAGCGCCGTGGCCACCGGTTCGGCCAGTTGCTCCGCAAGTGCGGTCGGCATCATGCCGCGCGGCGTACGCACGAAGAGTTCGTCATCAAAGGTCTGGCGAAGGCGCGACAGCGCGTTGCTGACCGCCGGCTGCGACAGGCCCAGCCGCTCGGCCACGAGGGAGATGCGCTTTTCGCGCAGGATTTCCTGAAACAGCACCAGCAGGTTCAGGTCCACATCCCGCAGATTCAGCATGACGACGCCTCGACATTCACGATATCAATAGCATGCATTCTCGCATTGATATTCCAAATTCTCATCCGATCCGGACAATACGCGCATACCAAGAATCCAAAACTGAGCGGCAACCCCGCCACCGGAGACCACCATGCGCCCTGCCCCCGCCGCACGTGACACATCGTCAACGCCCATCGACCTCGTTCGGCTAATCGATCAGGGCAAGGTTGGCGGCTTTCAGATTCTGTTGCTGGCCATCTGCGGGCTGTGCCTGATCATCGACGGCTTCGACGTGCAGGCCATGGGTTATGTGGCGCCAGCCATCATCAAGGACTGGAACATCACCAAGGCGAGCCTCGGGCCGGTATTCGGCGCGGGGCTGTTCGGCATGCTGGTCGGCTCGCTGGTGTTTAGCGTACTGGGCGACCGCTTCGGGCGGCGCCCGGTACTGATCGTCGCCACGTTCTTCTTTGCGGCGTGCATGCTGGCCACCACGCAGGTGGAAACCGTGCAGGCGCTGCTCGTCCTGCGCTTCATCACAGGCCTGGGCCTGGGTTGCATCATGCCCAACGCGATGGCGCTGGCCGGTGAGTTCAGCCCCGCACGCACGCGCGTGACCTGGATGATGCTGGTGTCGTGCGGCTTTACCGTGGGCGCGGCACTTGGCGGCTTTGTGAGCGCGGCGCTGCTGTCACGCTTTTGGTGGCATGCGGTGTTTCTGGTGGGCGGCCTGGTGCCTCTTGTCATTGGCGTGATGATGGTGTTGTGGCTGCCGGAATCCCTGCAATACCTGGTGCTCAGGGGCGATCCACAAACGCGCCATCAGCGTCTGGCTCGCTGGCTGAGCAAGCTGGCGCCGCAACTGCAGGTGAACGCGCAGACGCAATTCGTGGTGCCCGAGGCGCCCGCGCGCGGTATGCCGGTCTCGGCCCTGTTCACGGAAGGCCGCGCCAAGGTCACGCTCGTGCTGTGGGTCATCAACTTCATGAACCTGATCGACCTGTACTTCCTGTCGAACTGGCTGCCGACGCTGATTCGCGATGCCGGATATCCGACGGATACCGCTGTACTGGTCGCCACCGCGCTGCAGGTGGGCGGTGTGATCGGCACGCTCACGCTGGGCCGATTGATCGATCGCCTCGGCTTTGTGCGCGTGCTGGCCGTGTGCTTCCTGGTCGCCTGCGTCACCGTCGGGTTGATCGGCCAAGTGGCGGCTGCGCTGCCCGTGCTGGTGACGGTGGTGTTCGTGGCCGGCTTCTGCATCGTCGGCGGACAGCCTGCGGTAAATGCGCTCGCCGCCACGTATTACCCCACCACGCTGCGGGCCACCGGCATCGGCTGGAGCCTTGGCGTGGGCCGCATCGGCTCTGTCATCGGCCCGGTGATCGGCGGCCAGTTGATTGCCATGCAATGGAGCGGCCCGGCGTTGTTCTCAGCCGCCGCGGTGCCGGCGATGGTGTCATTCGGCATGGTGCTGGCGCTTACGCTGGCCGCCAGTGGCGCGGACGCCGCACGCTTTGCCTCAGGTCGCGCGACCGGCAAGCCTGCTTGATGGCCCGGTAACGACTACGCTTTCCCTGAAGACGCTCCTGACTTTTTCTCCAAGGACTTCACCATGAACATGCTCGCCCCGACGGTCAAGAACGCATTCACCCCGGCGTCGCTGGACCGGCCCGCTTACCAAAGCGGCTTCGGCAACGAGTTCGCCACCGAAGCCCTGCCCGGCGCGCTGCCGCACGGCCAGAACTCCCCGCAGAAGGCGCCGTATGGCCTGTATGCGGAACAGATTTCCGGCACGGCGTTCACCGCCCCGCGAGCGCACAACCGCCGCTCGTGGCTGTATCGCATCCGCCCGGGCGCCGTGCATCTGCCATTCGAGGCCATGGCGCAAGGCCGCTTCCACAGCAACTTCAACGAGGTGCCGCCCTCGCCCAACCAGCTGCGCTGGGACCCGCTGCCCGCACCGGCGGCCGGCACCGATTTCATCGACGGCATCGTGACCTTCGCCGGCAACGGCGGGCCGGACGCGCAAACCGGCTGCGGCATCCACCTGTACGCCGCCAATGCGTCGATGACCGACCGCTTCTTCTACAACGCCGACGGCGAACTGCTGATCGTCCCGCAGCAAGGCCGCCTGCGCCTGCTGACGGAGATGGGCGTGGTCGATGTCGAACCGCTGGAGATTGTGGTCGTGCCGCGCGGCGTGCGCTTCCGCGTCGAACTGCCGGATGGTGACGCACGCGGCTACATCTGCGAGAACTTCGGCGCGCTCTTCCGCTTGCCCGACCTGGGCGTGATCGGCTCGAACGGCCTGGCCAACCCGCGCGACTTCCTCACCCCGCACGCGTGGTACGAAGACCGCGAGGGCAACTTCGAACTCGTCGCAAAATTCCAAGGCAGCCTGTGGACCGCGAAGATCGGCCACTCACCGCTGGACGTTGTTGCCTGGCACGGCAACCTCGCGCCGTACAAGTACGACCTGCGCCTGTTCAACACCATCGGCTCGATCAGCTACGACCATCCGGACCCGTCGATCTTCCTGGTGCTGCAAAGCCCCTCCGACACGCCGGGCGTGGACACCATCGACTTCGTGATCTTCCCGCCGCGCTGGCTCGCCGCAGAAAACACATTCCGCCCGCCCTGGTTCCACCGCAACGTCGCAAGCGAATTCATGGGCCTGATCCAGGGCGTGTACGACGCCAAGGCCGAAGGCTTCGTGCCGGGCGGCGCCAGCCTGCACAACTGCATGAGCGGCCACGGCCCCGATGCCGACACATTCGAGAAAGCCAGCAACGGCGACACCACCAAGCCGCACAAGGTCGACGCAACAATGGCCTTCATGTTCGAGACGCCGGCGGTCATTCGGCCCACCCGCTTCGCGGCGGAATCGGCGCAACTGCAAGCCAAGTACTTTGAATGCTGGCAGGGCCTCAAGAAGCATTTCGACCCGACCAAGCGTTAAGCGATCGACGAATTCACATTGACGCCAAGGCGAGCATCCCGAAGGTGTGGCCGTACCCTGCCCTAGATGGCGCCTTGAATTTCTGTTGCAGGGAGGAAAAAGGAAGGAGCCCTGTCTGAGCGTAGCGAGTTTGGCTCCTTCCCCTCCCTGCGACATAAATTCAAGGGGAAGTCGCCATCTCGGGCGCGCCTTTCTTTGCTTACCTTTCTTTGGCAAGACAAAGAAAGTGAGTCGCCCCCGGCAGGGGGTGAAACAGCAGACGCACCGACAGCGTCAAGAAACGAAATAACCGCCCCAAACAAATTACCGCCCCATCATGACCACCCGCCAACTAAGCTGGCTAGAATCCGCCAACCCCCCCGACACCCACTTCCCCCTGGAAAACCTGCCCTTCGGCATCTTCTCCACCAAGGAAAACCCGTCGCCACGCGCAGGCGTAGCCCTGGGCGATCAGGTCATCGATCTCGGCGTGCTGGATGACGCCGGCCTGCTCCCCGCAGCAACACGCGGCACGTTGCGCACCGGCAAGCTCAACACCTTCATCGCACTCGGCAAGCCCGTCTGGTCCGACACCCGCAAGAAGCTCCAAGCGCTGTTCAGCGTGGCCGACACCCACGTGCGCGACAACGCCACGCTGCACGCCCGTGCGCTGGTGCCGCAAGCGCATGCCGTGATGCATCTGCCCATCGACATCCCGGGCTATACGGACTTCTATTCGTCGCGCGAGCACGCCACCAACGTCGGCCGCATGTTCCGCGATCCCGAAAACGCGCTGCTGCCGAACTGGCTGGAAATCCCGATCGGCTATAACGGCCGCGCCAGCTCCGTGGTGGTGAGCGGAACACCGTTGCACCGCCCGATGGGCCAGATCAAGCTGCCCGACCAGCCGCGCCCGATCTTCACGGCCTGCCGCAAGCTGGACTACGAACTCGAGATGGCCTTTGTGGTTGGCAAGCCGAGCGCACTGGGTGAGCCGGTTTCCGTCGACGCGGCACCGGACTACATGTTCGGCGTCGTGCTCCTCAACGACTGGAGCGCACGCGACATTCAGCAATGGGAATACGTGCCGCTTGGCCCGTTCAACTCGAAGGGGTTCGGCACATCGATCTCGCCGTGGATCGTCACGATGGAGGCGCTGGAACCGTTCCGCGTGGCCAACCCGGTGCAGTCGCCCGAGCCGCTGGAGTACCTGCGGCAGAGCCGACCCAACGCGTACGACATCGCTCTCGAGACTGCATTGCGGCCCCACGGCGGCGAACGCACCACCATCGCCCGCACGAATTTCCGCGCGATGTACTGGACGATGGCGCAGCAACTCGCGCACCACACCGTGTCCGGCTGCAACGTGCGCGTGGGTGACCTGATGGGCTCGGGCACCATCAGTGGAACCACGCCGGATTCTTACGGCAGCCTGCTGGAGCTGACTGTCAACGGCAAGCAGCCGCTGGACCTCGGCAACGGCACCACGCGCGCCTTCCTGGAAGACGGCGACGAAGTCACCATGACCGGCTGGTGCCAGGGCGATGGCTATCGTGTGGGCTTTGGGGAAGTGCGAGGCGAAATCCTGCCGGCGCGCAGTGTGAAGTAAGGCAGTGCGGAGCGGCGGGTCAGCAGTCCGTCGCTCCGCCTTTTATTCTGTCTTGGCAGCAGCGCAGGCCACCATCGCGTCGCCGATCACACGCTCGCCGCTGGCCCTGAGCGCCTCGCCGGCGCCGACGATATCTCGCGTCTCTTTGTTCTGACTCAGCTTGAGCTTGCCTTCGATGCGCGTGATCTCGATCTCGATGCCGACGATCATCTTGAGCAGCGCGTCGGTGTAGTCCGATGGGGCGTCGGACATCTTCCACGGCGCAGGTTGTGATGCCTCATGCGTGCGCGTCAGGCGAGCCACGACGCCGCGCACAAAACGTTCGTCGTCACGCACGGTGATCCGGCCATGCGCATGCGCGACGCGGTAGTTCCATGTCGGCACCTGCCGGTGGGCTTCGTGCTTGCTCGGATACCACGTCGGTGAAATATACGCATCGCCCGCGCGGAAGATGACGAGCACGTCATCGCCATTCGCCACGTCTTTCCAGACCGGGTTGGCACGCGCCACATGGGCATGCAGCACGCCAAGCGGGCCCTCTTCCGGCAGCAGCAAGAACGGGATGTGGTTCGCATCCAACCCATGCTCGCCATGCGTGACAAGCGTCCCGAACGGATTCTGCGCGATCAGGTCGTGCAGCGCGTCAGGGCGCGATTCTTCAAAGTGGGCGGGAATGTACATGGCGACTCCGGCAACGACCGAGCAATCGAACAGGAAAGCGCCCATTCTGAACCACAACGTGGCTCCAAAACAGAGCCAGATTCACGCGAATTGTTAGGGCCAGCCTAATCGCGCAGCAGGTTCTTGGCGATGATGAGCTGCTGGATCTGCGTGGTGCCTTCGTACAGGCGCAACAGGCGCACATCGCGATAGAAGCGCTCGGCCTTGTACTCGGCAATGTAGCCCGCGCCACCGTGAATCTGCACTGCACGATCCGCCACGCGACCGACCATCTCGGTACAGAACATCTTGGTGCAGGAAGCCAGCATGCTGACCTCGTGATCCTGTTTGCCGACGGGCTTTGCGTCGTAGCGGCGCGCACAATCCCGCACCATCGACATGCCGGCGTACAGCTCTGTCTGGCTATCGGCGAGCATGGCCTGAATTAACTGAAAGTCTGCGATAGGCTGACCGAACTGTTTGCGCTCCTTGGCGTAGGCCACCGCGTCGGTGATGAGCCGATGCGCCATGCCGCAGGCCAGCGCCGAGATATGCAGACGGCCCCGATCCAGCACCTTCATCGCCGTCTTGAAGCCCTGCCCCGCCACGCCGCCGATGATGTTGGCAGCGGGCACCCGCACGTTGTCGAGCATCACATCGCACGTCTTGGTGCCGCGCTGCCCCATCTTCTTGTCAGGCTTGCCCAAGGTGATGCCCGGCGTGTCGGCCGGCACGATGAAGGCGGAGATGCCGGCCGCGCCTTCGCCGCCTGTGCGCGCCATCAGCGTGAATGCCCCGGCGCGCGGCGCGTTGGTGATGTAGCGCTTGGTGCCGTTGATGACGTAATGGTCGCCGTCCAGCGTGGCGCGCGTCTGCAGCGACGCCGCATCCGACCCCGCGTTCGGTTCCGTCAGCGCAAACGAGATGATCAGTTCGCCACTGGCGATGCGCGGCAGGTAATCGGCCTTCTGCGCATCGGTGCCGTCCATCAGGATGCCCTGCGAGCCGATGCCGACGTTGGTGCCGAACACCGAGCGAAACGCCAGCGCCGTGTGCCCGAGGTCGTACGCCACCTCGCATTCCTGCACCATCGCCAGGCCAATGCCACCGTACTCTTCCGGAATCGACAGGCCGAAGAGGCCCATCTCTTTCATGTCGGCAACGATGTCGGCGGGCACGTCGTCCTCTTCCTCGAGGATGTTCTCCGCCGGCACGAGCCGTTCCTGGATGAAGCGCTGCACCGATTGCTGCAGCAAGCCGAAGGATTCGTCGTCGAGCGCCATGTCACCTGCTCCTGTGGGATATGCCGGGGGATGTTACCGGGTTGGCATACTTTGACAATCCGCGCCTGCATCAACAGAATGTCGAATTCTATTCACCAATCTGACGGGGCGGTCATGGATCTCAATGCGCTCAAGCTGTTCGTGGAAATTGTCGATGCGGGCAACCTGTCGGCGGCGGCGCGCCGGCTGCAAACCACACGTTCCAACGTGAGCCACCGGTTGAAGGCGTTCGAGCGCGCACTGGGCGTGCAACTGCTGCGCCGGACCACGCGCCGCGTGGAACCCACGGAGGTGGGCGCCGGCATCTATGAACACGGCCGAAGCATCCTGCGCGAAATGGCTGCCGCCGACGCGCTGGTCTCGTCGCTCGGCAAATCGCTGCAAGGCAGCGTGCGGCTGTCGGTGCCGACGGGGCTGGGGCATCTGCTGGTGTCGCCGCTGCTGGTGGCGTTCAAGCGGTCGTATCCGGATATCCGCCTGGATGTGCGGTTCGACAACCGCGTGTCCGACCTGATTGGCGAGGATGTGGACGTGGCACTGCGCATCGTCTCCAACCCGCCAGAATCGCTGGTCGCCACGCTGCTCGATGAAGTCGACTGGGTGCTGTGCGCCGCGCCGGACTACCTGGCCGTGCATGGCGTGCCGAAAACGCTCGACGCGCTCGCAGCCCACACCATCGTCAGCGCGCCGGCCGTCGGACAACCGTTGCGGCTGTCGGCGCAACTGGGCGATGAACGGACGCTCGTGACGCTGGACCCGGGCGTCTCGTCCGACAACTACCTGTTCCTGCAAGCCGCCGTGCGTTCGGGCAATGGCCTCGGAATCCTGCCCTATTACGCCGCAGCCGATGATCTGCGCGACGGTCACGTCAAACGCGTGCTGCCCGGATATCGATTCAGCGTGTTTGGCAGCCGCCTTTACATGCTGGCGATGCCGAGTCGATACCGGACGCTCGCGACGCGACACTTGCTGGACTTCCTGAAGGACGGGCTGCAAGGCAAGCTGCCGCGCCTGCCGCAGAAGGAACACGCCTGATCACGCCTCCAGCGGCATCAGCCCGGGCAGCTGCGCAAAGCAAATCGACTTGGCCGTCTCGATAAAGTCCTGGGCAAACGGCGCCTGCGCATAGTCGCGCGTCATGGCGGCGTAGAGATCGCTCCACAGGCCCTCCTTGCCGACACGCTTGGCCACCACGTATTCGTAATCGACGTAGTTCTTGATGCCCCAGCTCGGCAGCGCGGCCAGCCCGCGGCGGCTGGCAACGAGCTGCAGCACGGCGATGGTCAGCTCCGCCGTGCGGCGGTTGAATGCGATGCCGGCCGGTGTCAGCACCTGGCGGATCAAATCGATGCGCTCTTCGGGCACGGGATACGTGATGAGCGTCTGGTCCGTAAAGTCCTTCGCGTCGAGCCACTTCTTGTTGCGCAGCGCGTGGTCGACGGGCAGCACGGCGAGGATCTCGAAGCGAAACAGCGGCGCAAACACCACGCCGCGCCGCATCTTGGCATCAGAGCCGATGATGACGTCGGCGCGTCCGTCCTTGAGCAGCGCAAGCGGATCGGTGTGAAAACCCGACACAAGATCCATCTCCACTTCGGGCCAGCGCTGGCGGAAGGCGTCCATCACGGGCATCAGCCAGTCAAAGCAGGTGTGGCATTCCAGCGCGATGCGCAGCGTGCCGGCCGCGCGGCCCTTGATGCGCTCAAGGTCGCGCTCGGCGGCCTGGATGTCGGCGACGACCTTTTGCGCGAGTTCCAGCATGCGCTCCCCGGCTTCGGTCAATTCCACCGTCTGCCCCTTGCGGCGCACGACGGCCAGCCCGTAATGCGACTCCAGTGCGCGCAGTTGATGCGACAGCGCCGATTGCGTTAGGTGCAGCCGCTCGGCGGCGCGCGAGACGGAGCCTCCGTCGGCCAGGGCGATCAGCGTGCGCAGATGGCGGATTTCAAGCATGTTCGTGCGACTTCCGATGTATGAATCTCATTCAAGGCTATCGAAAATAATATCATTTGATTCATGAAAGCGGGTCGCCGATCATCGCTGGACTGAAAACCGAATCGCCTCTCCTGCGACCACCATGACGACCATCCATACCCTCGGCTACCCGCGCATCGGCGCCCAACGCGAGCTGAAGTTCGCGCTCGAATCGTTCTGGAAGGGGGCCTCGTCCGAAGACGACCTGCGGGCCACCGGCCGCGCACTGCGCGAGCGCCACTGGACTGCCCAGCGCGAGGCCGGTCTCGACTTCGTGACCGTGGGCGATTTCGCCTGGTACGACCAGGTGTTGCAGACTGCCGCCCTGCTCGGCGCCATTCCGACGCGCTACGGCTTTGACGCCGCGCAGCTCACGCTGGCGCAATCGTTCGTCCTTGCGCGTGGCAATGCCGACCACGCCGCCATGGAAATGACGAAGTGGTTCGACACCAACTACCACTATCTCGTGCCCGAACTCACGCCGGACCTCCTCGATCGGCAATGGGGCCCCGGCACCGAATGGCTGTTCGACGAAGTGCGCGAGGCACAGGCCGCTGGGCACCGCGTGAAGGTTGCGCTCATCGGGCCGGTGACGTTCCTGCATCTGGCCAAGGCGCGCAACGGCTTGACCGACAAGCTCACGCTGCTGCCGCAAGTGCTTCAGGCCTACGCGGCTGTGCTGCAGCGCCTGGCGGCCCTGAATGTCGAATGGGTGCAGATCGACGAACCAGCGCTGGTGCTGGATCTCCCGCAAGCCTGGGTAGATGCATTCGGCCCCGCTTACCAGGCGCTGGCCGCTGCCAACGGCCCGAAGGTGCTGCTGGCGACGTACTTCGAAGCCGCGTCCCACCACGCCGCGCTCATCAAATCCCTGCCGGTCGATGGCGTGCACCTGGACCTCGTGCGTGCGCCCGAACAGCTTGGCGCCTTCGCGCCGTGGCCCGCAGACAAGGTGCTCTCCGTTGGCGTGGTCGACGGCCGCAACATCTGGCGCTCCGATCTCACACGCGTGCTGGAGCGCGTAGCGCCGCTGGCCGACGCCTTTGGCGATCGGCTGTGGGTGGCGCCGAGCTGCTCGCTGCTGCATGTGCCGGTCGACCTGTCCGCCGAAACCAAGCTCGACGACGAACTCAAGGGCTGGCTGGCCTTCGCGCGCCAGAAGCTGGACGAACTGACGATCCTCAAGCTCGCGCTGGTCGAAGGCCCCGCTGCCGTGCAGCAGGCGCTCGATGACAACCGCGCCGCCATCGCCTCGCGTGCCGAATCGCGCCGCGTGCACAACGCGAGCGTCAAGAAGCGCGTCGCCGCGATCCGCGCAGAAGATGCAGAACGCGCCGCACCTTATGCCGACCGCGCAGAAGCCCAGCAAGCCCGCCTGAACCTCCCGCTGCTGCCGACCACCACCATCGGCTCGTTCCCGCAAACAGCAGAAATTCGTCAGGCGCGCGCGCAGCACAAGCGCGGCGAACTCCCTGCGCTGGATTACCTGCAGCGCATGCGCGCCGAAATTACCGACGTGGTGCGCCGTCAGGAAGCCCTCGGCCTCGACATGCTCGTGCACGGAGAAGCCGAGCGCAACGACATGGTCGAATACTTCGGCGAGTTGCTGTGGGGCTACGCCTTCACCGCCAACGGCTGGGTGCAGAGCTACGGCTCGCGCTGCGTGAAGCCGCCCGTCATCTACGGCGATGTGTATCGCCCGGAAGCGATGACGGTCGAGTGGTCCAAGTACGCACAAAGCCTGACCGCCAAGCCGATGAAGGGCATGCTGACCGGCCCCGTGACGATGCTGCAGTGGTCGTTCGTGCGCGACGACCAGCCGCGCGAGCAGACCGCGCTGCAGATCGCCCTGGCCCTGCGTGACGAAGTGTGCGACCTGGAAGCCGCCGGCATTGCCGCCATCCAGATCGACGAGCCGGCGTTCCGCGAAGGCCTGCCGTTGCGCGCATCCGATGTGCCGGGCTACCTCGAGTGGGCGGCGCGTGCGTTCCGCGTATCGGCCTCCGGCGTGCGCAACGACACGCAGATCCACACGCACATGTGCTATTCGGAGTTCAACGACATCCTGCCGGCCATCGCGTCAATGGATGCTGACGTGATCACCATCGAGACGTCGCGTTCAAACATGGAACTGCTCGACGCGTTTGGCGAATTTGCGTACCCCAATGAGATCGGCCCGGGCGTGTACGACATCCATTCGCCGCGCGTGCCGCGTGTCGAAGAGATGGAAGCGTTGCTCGACAAGGCCGCCCAGGTTGTGCCGGTGCAACGCCTGTGGGTCAACCCCGACTGCGGCCTGAAGACGCGCGGCTGGCCGGAAGTGGAAGCGGCACTGCAAGGCATGGTGGAAGCCACGCGCCGCTTGCGCGCCAAGCATGCCAAGGCGCTGCATGCGGGCAGCAAGGCGACGCAGGACGAAGGTGCGACGGCATGAGCCTGTAGCGCTCCGAAGAAAAACGCCAACCACTTTGTGTCGGGTTGGCGTTTTTTCCGTCAAGCGGAGGTATCCATTCCTCCATGCCGCCCAGCGCCGCCCGCAAATCGCGCGGCGCCTCCCACCCCTTCGGCAAACACCATCGGCGTACCTCGAGCGCCCTCCTGCTGCAGCGCTGCCGCCAATGGCAAATCCCACTGCGCATACGCCGACGCGCGATCGGCCAGCATGCATTGCTGCGGAAACGCGGCGATGTCTCGGGCGAGCTTCTGCGCCGCGGCCAGCGCTTCGCCGGCGCCGACCACGCGATTGGCAAGCCCTATGTCGAGCGCCTCGTCAGCGGGCACGGCACGGCCGGTCAGGATCATGTCCAGTGCGCGACCCATGCCGATGATGCGCGGCAAGCGCACCGTACCGCCGTCGATAAGGGGCACACCCCAGCGCCGGCAAAACACGCCGAATACGGCGTCGCGCTCCATGACGCGCAGGTCGGCCAACAACGCAAGTTCCAGCCCGCCCGCCACGGCATAGCCGCTTACCGCAGCAATGAGCGGCTTGGACAGCGCCATGCGCGAAGGGCCCATCGGGCCGGGCATGCCTCCGTCAGGATCGAGATGATTGCGTCTGGAAGGATCGCCCACGGCCGTCAGATCGGCGCCGGCACAGAAGTGGCCACCGGTGCCGCCCAGCACGGCAACGCGTAGCGCGCTATCGGCTTCGAAACGCTCGAACGCGTCGAGCAGCGCCGCGGCGGTCGGACCGTCCACCGCGTTGCGGCACTCGGGCCGATTGAGCAGGATGGTGCAGACCGGGCCATCGGTCTGGAACAGCACGGCATCGGGCATGGGCGGTCTCCACAGCGCGGTACGTTGACGGTCCGCCCGATGCTACACCTAGCGCAGGCCGTGCTCCGACGCGGCCTCGGCCCGGTGCCCGTGATGGCGAGCACCGCGGAACTTGCGCAGCGCCCACTCCTTGAAGTCGTCGACCTTCTCGAACACCACCGGCACCACGAGCAGGCTCAGCAGTGTAGACGTCAGCAGTCCACCGATCACCGCCACCGCCATCGGCGCGCGGAAACCTGCATCGCCCTCCAGGCCGAGCGCCATCGGCACCATGCCGGCAGTCATGGCGACCGTGGTCATGACGATGGGGCGGGCACGCTTGTGGCAGGCATCGATGATGGCCTCGGTGCGCGACATGCCGAGATCGCGCCGCGCAACGATGGCGTATTCGACCAGCAGGATCGAGTTCTTGGTCACGATGCCCATCAGCATCAGCAAGCCGATCAGCGCCGGCAGCGACAAGCTGAAACCGGACAGCGCCAAGAGCCCGAACGCGCCACCCACCGACAGCGGCAGCGCCGCCAGAATCGTCACCGGCTGCGTGAAGTCGTGGAACAGCAGCACCAGCACCGCGTACACGCACAGCACCCCCGCAAACATGGCGAGGAAGAAGCTGCTGAACAGCTCCTGCATGCCCTCCACATCGCCCGAGGCAATGCGGCGCACGCCTGGCGGCAGATTCTTGATGGACGGCAGCGCTTCCACGGCCATGTTGGTATCGCCGAGCGCGCGCCCCTCCAGCCCCACGCTGATGGTGACGTTGCGGCTGCGGTCATACCGGTCGATCTGCGCGGGGCCGCTGCCGATGGAAATATCGGCGATGTTTTCCAGCGGCACCGCCCCGTTGCGGCCTGGCACGCGCAACTGTCGGATCGTGTCGATCTCGTTACGTGCCTTTGGATCGAGTTCAACGCGGATGTACACCTGACGCTCGGGCAGGTTCAGCTTCGGCAGGTTGACGTCGTAGTCGCCGGCGGTGGCCACGCGCACGGCCTGGCCAATCGCCGCGGCTGTCACGCCTTGCTGTGCCGCGCGCGCAAAGTCGGGGCGGATGACGATTTCGGGCCGCAGCAGACTCGCCGACGACGTGACCGCACCGAGCCCCGGCACGGTACGCAGATCACGCATCACATCGCGTGCGGCTTGCTGAAGCGTGGCCGGGTCGTCGCCGGCAAGCACCACCTGCAGTTGCTCGCCGGAGCCCACCGCGCCGAACGAGATCCGCACGCCCGGCACGCCTTCCAGCATTTCGCGCAACTGCCGTTGAACGCCCTGCTGCTTGATGTGCCGGTCATGCCGGTCAGTGAGCGAGATCGTGAGCGTGCCGGTGCGCACCTCTCCCCCGCTGGAGCCCGGCACACCGGCCATCACGCCCGAGCCGATGGCCGTATAGACGTGACGGACTTCCTTGTGCTGCATCACGATCTTGCGCACGCGCTCGGTGTTGTCGCGCGTTTGGGCGATCGTGCTGCCGGGCGGACTTTCCACCGTCATCTGCAGCTGCGCCCAGTCTTCGGGTGGCAGGAACGTTGCAGGAATCAGCCCGATGATGGCAACCGACACGACGAAGAACGCTGCGGCCATGCCGCCTGTCTTCCACGGATGCTCGAGACACCAGCGTGCCGCCTGCAGATAGCGCGTCATGACCCAGCCGTCACGGTTGGGCTCGTCCTGCGGCTTGAGCATATAAGCCGCCATCATGGGCGTGAGCAGCCGCGCCACCAGCAGCGAGGCCAGCACCGCCAGCGAGGCTGTCCATCCGAACTGTTTGAAGAACTTGCCCGAGATACCGCCCATGAACGCCGTCGGCAGAAACACCGCCACGAGTGTGAGCGATGTCGCCACCACGGCGAGGCCAATTTCCTGCGCCGCTTCCATCGCGGCCTCCAGCGGCTTCTTGCCGTTGCGCAGGTGGCGCACGATGTTCTCAACCTCCACGATCGCGTCGTCGACCAGAATCCCGACCACCAGCGTGAGCGCCAGCAGAGTGATCCCGTTGAGCGTGAAGTCGAGCAACTGCATGGCCGCGAACGTCGGGATGATCGACAGCGGCAATGCCACGGCCGACACGAACGTGGCACGCCAATCGCGCAGGAACAGCCATACCACGATCACGGCCAGGATGGCGCCTTCGTACAGTGCATGCATCGAAGCGGTGTACGCATCCGACACCGGCTTGACCATGTTGTAGACCTCGGTCACATGCACGTTGGGCCGTTCGGCCTGCAGTGCGGCCAGCGCCTCGCGCACGCCCTTGGCGACCGAGATTTCGCTTGCGCCGCGTGAGCGGAACACCTGGAAGCTGACCACGGGCTTGCCGTCGAACAGGGCCATCTGGCGTGGCTCGGCCGCGGTGTCGCGCACGTCGGCCACATCCGACAACCGGATGCGCCGGCCGTCGGACAACGGGATGTCCATCTGCGCCAGTTCGCGCGCGCTCTTCACCGTGCCGAGCGTGCGCACCGCCTGCTCCTGCCCGCCGATATTGCCACGCCCACCCGGCGCTTCCTGCTGCATGCCGCGCACTTGCGCGCTGATATCCGCCGCCGACACGTTCAACGCCTGCAGGCGCACGGGGTCAAGCTGCACGCGCACTTCGCGGTCGACACCGCCCTGGCGCGTGACCTTGGCCACGCCATGCACCGACAGCAGACGCTTGTTGACCGTGTTATCGACAAACCAGGAGAGGTCCTCCGCGTCCATGTCGGTCGATTCCACGGCGTACGTCAGCACGGGCATGCTCGCGAACGTCACGCGCGAGATGACCGGTTCCTGCACGTCCGATGGCAGCTGCGCGCGGATACGGCTGACCGCATCCCGCACGTCATTCACGGCTTCCTGCACATCCTTCTCGAGCTGGAACTCGACCATCGTGGTCGAACTGCCGTCGTTGATGGTGGACGTGATGTGCTTGATCGCGCCGATGCTGGCAATGCTGTCTTCGATCTTGCGCGTGACTTCGGTTTCCATCTGCGTGGGCGTGGCGCCCGGCAGGCTGGCCGTCACGGAGACCGCGGGAAAGTCGATGTCCGGAAAATTCTGGATCGACAGCATCTTGAACGACACCAACCCCGCCACCGTGATCAGGATGAACAGCAGGATCGAAGGAATGGGCTTACGAATTGCCCAGGCGGAAAAATTCATGGCTTGGCTCCGGCTGCGGGCGCCGACGCAGCTGGCATGGAGGCTGCACCGGGGGCCGCCACACGCACCACATCGCCATCGGTCAGGAAGGCGGCGCCTGCAGCCACAACGCCGACCTTCGCGCCAATGCCCTGCACGATTTCGACTTGCCCATCCTGGCGGCGGCCAACCGTCACCTTGGTCTGCCGCACGCGGCCCTGCTCGCCGATCACCATCACGTAGTCGTACCCATCGCGCGAGAACACGGCGGTCTCCGGTAACGTCGCGGCCGGCGCATCGCCCAGCAGCACATCGCCCGAGAGATACATGCCTGCCTTCACGCCGGACGTTGCAGCTTCCGGCGGCAGATCAACGTAGACGAGACCGTTGCGCGTGTTGGCGTCGACCGTGGGGGCGACCTGGCGCACCCGGCCGTTCACCACGCCGCCATCCATGCGGTGCAGGCGCGCGACCTGGCCGGGCTGAATGCGGGGCAGGACGTCGCCGTGCATTTCAGCGCGCCATTCCAGGCGGTTCTTGCGGATCAACTTGAAAAGTTCGGTGCCGGACGACACCACGGCGCCCACGGTCGCCGTTCTTGCGCTGATCACGCCGTCGTCAGGTGCAACCACGCGGGTGTAACGCAAGCGCAACTGCTGACTCTCGAACTGGGCGCGTGCTGCGGCCAGCTTGGCAGCCGCCGTCTTGGCCTGCGTGTCGTACTGGATCAGATCCTGTTGGCTGATCGCGCCGCTCTTGTCGAGTTCATGCGCGCGGTGCGCCTCGCCGGCGGCTTGCGCGGCCGATGCCTCGGCTTCGGCCAGGCTGGCACGCTGCGCGGCCACATCGGCTCGCACGGTTTCATCCGACAGACGGGCAAGCAGCTGGCCTTGCTTGACCACATCGCCCACGTTGACGAGTACCTCCGCCAGCTTCAGCCCGTTCACCTCGGCGCCGATGCTGGCTTCCTGCCACGGCTGCACCGCACCGCTGGCCGTGGCGACGCGCGGCCATATCTGCTGCGCGAGATGCGCAACGTTGACAGCCAGCGCCGGCTTGGCAGGCGTCTGCTCGTTCTTCTTGTTTTCGGGCGCAGCTTTGCCGCAGGCCGCCAGCGCGCCGGCCAGCATCACGGCCAGCGCGGCCATCCAAACTCGTTGTCCTGTCATGAAGCGCTTCCGGTATGCGTCCGGCCCTGAGCGGTCGGTGCAGAGGTCTTGTGATCGGGATAAGGATTGGGCGCATCGTCGCGCCAGCCGCCGCCGACGGCCTTGTACAGTGCGACCCAGGCTTGCGCGCGTTCGAGCTTGACGGCCGCCAGGGACTGCGAAGCCTGCAACGCAGTGCGCCGCACGTCTTCCAACTGCAGCAGGCTGCCCGCCCCCAGACGATAGCGGGCGTTGGACGCTTCCAGCACCTTTGCATATTGGGCGTCGGCCATCGCAGCCGCGTCGACGCGGCGCTCGGAAGCGTCCAGGCGCACCAGTGCATCTTCCACTTCCTGCACCGCCTGGCGTACCTTGCTGCGATAGCTGGCCAGCGCCTGGTCGTAACGGGCGCGTGCCGTTTCCACGCGCGCCGCTCCCGCGCCGCCGTCAAGGATCGGTAACGACACCGAGGGCCCGAACGACCAGGACTTGCTTGTCAAAGATTGCCCGCCAAGGCGGTAAGAATTGATGCCAATGGAGCCGGCCAGCGTAATCGATGGCAACCGGCTGGCGACTGCCACACCAACATCAGCGCTGGCACCCGCCACCGCGCGCTCGGCCGACGACACATCCGGACGTTGCGACAGCACCTGCGCAGGCACATCGGGCACGCCGGCATCGGGCGGTGCCGGAATCTGCGCGCTCCCCTTGGACAGCAGTCCGTTCAGCGCATCGTGGTCCAGGCCGGTGAGCGCGACGAGCTTGTCGATGCCTTGCGCACATTGCGCGCGCTGGCCTTCCAGCGCATTGACGGCATCACCCACCGTGGCTTGCGCTTGGGCAAAATCGGCGGGCGCGACAAAGCCCGCGCGGAATTTCCGTTCAGTCAGCTGCAGCGTTTCCTGCCGGGACGACAGCGTTGCCGCGCCGATGTCGACCAGTGCCTCGCATTCGCGCTGCTGCAAGTAGGTATTGGCGACCTCAGCCGCCAACGATACGCGCGCGTCGTGCCAGTCGGCTTCGCTAGCCGTCAACCGCGCATCGGCACCTTCCAGGCTGCGGCGTTTGCCGCCGAAGAGGTCGATCTCCCACGACGCATCAGCCTGCGCCCCCAGCGTGGTGATCGTGCCCAGCCCCAGCGTCGGATTGAGCGCGCCGGCAGAAAGCCCGCCTGCGCCGCCGGCAAATTGGCTGCCGCCAAATCCGCCCTGCCGCGTAGCAGAGCCAGAGCCCTTCAATTGCGGGAGCAGCGCCGCGCGGCTGGTCGAAACACTCGCCCGAGCCTCGCGCACGCGACCTACCGCCTGCGCAATCGTCGGGCTGGTCGCATCGGCTTGCTCAACCAGCTGGGTAAGTACGGGATCGTGGAACTGCTCCCACCAGTGCGCCAGCGCCATGCGGCTGCCGTGGTGTGGCAACGTGGCATGCCAGCCTTGCGGAGCTTCGGTGCCGCTCAGTGGCGGCGTGTGGTAGTCGGGCCCGACTGCGCAGCCTGCCAGCAACAAAGCCAGCACCAGCGGCGCAGATTGGGCGCAACTGCCGGGCGCGCGGCTGCCGGCGTGTCGACCTGTCTTCATGGGAAGTGTCCTTCGGAACGCAGCTGGGATTATGCCCAGTCAAGCGTCCGCAAGACACCTGCCCCGCTACGGTGGTCGGCCAACCCTCTGCGACCGGTCAGGCGATGCTCAGAACCGCGCGCGCGCCGATGTTGGCCTCGGCGTCAGATATAGCCCAGCAGTACAAGAATGACCACGATCACTACGATCAGCCCAAGGCCGCCCGTTGGCCCGTAGCCCCAACCCCGGCTGTACGGCCACGACGGCAGTGCGCCGATCAGCAGCAAGATGAGAACGATGATGAGGATGGTACTCAACATGATGCCTCCTGTTTCTGTGTTGGTATGCCGCCGTTCCGTCGTGGCGCTGCGGCTTACACGGCATCTAGCACGCCCCGTTCCCGTGCAGGCTCGCTCTGCGGTTTTTTTTATTTCCTGGCGGTTAATTGCGAAATGGGTGAGGGTGGCAGTTTCCCGATGTGCCCGTTGTTACGTCAGGTGGACGACTTGGGCGAAGGCAACGTCTTGGCGCGACCGCCGCGCGTCGCAAGCCAGCACAGGATCGACCCCGCCACCACCATCGCCGCCCCCTTCCAGAACGTAAGGGACAGCGGGGCATGCAGCAGCGCCGCTGCCAGGGCCGCGGAAAACACCGGGATGAAATACGACGCGCCCGCCAATACCGTGACGTTGCCGTGCAAAATGCCGACGTTCCACGCTGCGTAGCCAAACCCCATTGCCGACGCGGCCAACGCAAGATAGATCAACGCGGACACGCTGAAGTGCATCGCGCCGCCGCCCGTGGCGAAAAACTTGATCCACAGGGCCAGCGCGGTCAGGATGAAAAACAGCGTCGCGCCGTTTTTGCCTGCGGCAATCCGGCTGGTGACGGTGCAATACGCCGCCCAGATCACCGCGCCCGTGAACGCCAATCCGTAGCTGAGCGGGTTGTCCTTGACGTTCTCCGCCATGCCGGCGATGTCCAGCCCCTGCTCACCGCCGAGCACGAAGCAGATCCCCAGGATGGAGATCAGCACACCGGGCACGATCAGAGCGTTTGCCCGCTGCTTGTTGAAGGCAATCGCGGACAGCATCGTGAATGTCGGCCACAGGTAGTTGACCATTCCGACTTCAATCGCCTGCCGCCCGCTGTTGGCATAGCCGATCGACAGCGACAGGCACAGCTCGTAGGACACGAACAACAGGCTGCCCCACAGCAGGTAGCGCCGCGGAAACGTCTTCAACTGATTGAAACCGACGGTGAATACCAGCAGCCCCGACGCGACCGTATAGATCATGGCAGCGCCACCGACGGCGCCCAAATGCTGGCTCACACCTCGGATCAATCCGACGATCGAACTCCACAGCAGCACTGCGATGAGACCGATGAGGGTTGCCCTACTTTTGCTTTGCATAACGCCTGCCTGCACTGACATGTCCACCTGGAGAAAACCGCTTGCTTAGGCCCGGCATCAACGCTGCCGGCAAAAGCGTGCAGTGTACCGGCGGCATCGCCCGATCGGCCGACTGCTGCATCCCGGTCTATCGATGTGGCTTCGCTATAAGATGCGGACCATGAAAAATCGGGATTAGCCATGACGTCTTTTGCAATCGAAACGCCGGTTTCGGTGGGCTGGATTGGCGCGGGCCGGCTGGCGCGGGCATTGGCCATGCGGGCCCACGGCGCAGGCGTGCGTACCGTGGCGGTTGCCAACCGTTCAAGCGCACCCGCCGCGTGGCTTGCGCACGCTACCGGCGCCAAGGCGGCCGACCCGCAAGGCGTGGCGGATGCCGCCGACTGGGTGTTCGTGACCGTGCCGGATGACGCTATTCCGGGCGTGGTCAACCACGTGCGCTGGCGACCCGGCCAACTCGTACTCCACTGCAGCGGTGCCGGCGAACGCGACTTGCTGGATGCCGCTCGCCACGCCGGGGCAGACACCGCCAGTTTTCACCCGCTGTTTCTGTTTGCCGGCTTGCCCGACGATGCCGAACGGCTGGGCGGCGCCTCCATCGCCATTGACGCCGATGCGCCGCACGACGCGGCACTCGCCAGCTTTGCACTGCGGCTCGGCTGCACGCCGTTGAAGGTGCGTGCCGGGCAACGCGCCGTGTATCACGCAGGCGCCAACTACGCGGCCAGCTTTTTGCTGTGCGCACTCTACGAAGCTGCCACGTTGTGGGAGGCCGCAGGCATCGAC
>QFCG01000164.1_pt1 | contig 82089 bp, 112 predicted proteins | sample 5346041 | NCBI WGS metagenome assembly QFCG01 (sample SAMN09062254, study PRJNA434731) | Human gut metagenome, whole genome shotgun sequencing project. | isolation source: stool timepoint B gemcode assembly | host: Homo sapiens | collected 2015 | reverse complement strand
TGTGAATCCCTCAATGATTATTTGCCCGTATTGCAGAGAGCCGAAAGGTATTGCACTCATGGGAAGACTACCACAAGACCATGAAGCACCAAAAGAGGTCATTGCAGACTATGAACCGTGTGACAACTGCAAGAAGTTGTTTGCCGGAGGTGTGTTGTGTTTGGACGTTGTAGATACACCAACGTTTGAAAACCAGCAACCCGTGTTTGAGGACAAGAATATTAAACTCTATCCGACATTCCGTTTCATGGTGTTAAATAGAGAGTTTGCGCGGGAGAATTTTAATCTGAGTGAAGACCAAGACACCATGGTTATGGCGCATAGTGCTTTTGACCATTTATATAGTCAGATACAGTCTTTCATGGAACCCGCCGAAAATTAAGCGTTTTAACGTGCACACTATTGACAGTGTTTTAGGACGTGTGTTATAGTGTGTACTGTAAAGCACTTAACGAGTGCTAGGTAACACAACCACATATTATATAGTGCGCAAGAGTGCGCAGAAAGGACAAGACTATGTTAAAATCAAAGAAATTGAAACCGAGGTTAAATGTAAAGAGAGCGTTAGACGTGGAAAAAGAAACACCAAAAGCAGAGCCTAAGAAAAAGACCAAGTTTGAGGATAAGTACACACCAGAGTTTGACCCGGTAGAGGTAGTCATGAGTGATAAGTACAAACTTATCTTAACTGTCCAGCGTGACAACGAAAATGGTCTTTTAGAGTTAGACATTCGCACATACCAGACCACAGACTTGTACACCGGGTTCACCAAGAAGGGTGTTCGTGTCCCGTTAGAGAAAGTGGCTAACCTTGAATCCGCATTATATGACATATTAGAGAAGTGCGAGGAACATGACCTCATGGAAGAGGCATTTGAGTATGAAGAATGTGGTGCCAGAGAGTATGCGGAATCAGACGAGGAATAATTGAATAAAGTACCTATAACAGACACGCTATGAGCACAAGAAAGACCGCCATAGCGTGTCTTTTTGTTGTCTTGCTACACCATAGCCCACACAACGCATTACAAGTCATTTCCAGCCCTTTTGTGTGTCTTACCCTAACCATATATCACCTAACACGCCTAAATGCCGTTTACGTGCCTTGTAGTGCGTCACAGACCATAAACACCACATACACACATACACATACGCGCACATATACGCGCGTGTGACGCATTGTACGCCACATAGACACGTCTTATTTAATCCACCTGCACTTATTCCCGCAACACCAAAACAAGACAACAGAAGCAAATTTTAAACACTAAAAACACCCGCAAACCCTTGTAAATACGTTGTTTTATTGATTTTGTCTGAATGTCCACAAATTTATTGCAAAAAAGTGTTGACAAGTGTTTGCGGGTGTGCTAGACTGTAGTCAGAAGCACAAACAACCACACACAAGCAACACCAAAATTCACAGTGCGCTATAGCGCAAGAAAGAGAGAAAAGACTATGACAAAGACAAACACAACCAACAACGCAACCGTAAACACAAACACCAACGCAAGCGCAAAGAAAGCAACTATCCCCGTCATGAGCAAAGAGACCATGCAGAGCAAGACCAACAAAGACTTGCGCGATTATATCGACAACTACTTTACCGACAAGTTACTTGCCCACTACAACATGACGCGCCCCAACGATAAAGCCAAAAAAGCTGATTTGATTGACTTTATCACTAGTGTGTATGACGCAATTCGTAACAAAAATGCACAGACCGCCCCGGTAGCCGCAAGTGTGAAACCTGCACCTGCTAAAAAGCCCGTTCCCGCGAAAAAGACCACAACACCCGCAAAGACCGAAAAGAAAGACCCGGTTGAGCCTGTAGAAACTCAAACGAGAACCAGCCGCAAAGAACGCGAACTTGCTACTAAGTTCCCGGACTTCATTGAGAGACAGGTAGACGACACCATGGTGAAGTACACCAAGTGTGATGATATGTACCACACGATTGATGATATTCACAAAGCGTCAGACGACGGTTATACACTCCTGTTCGCTTGTTTCTGGTCTCCGCGTCTGCTTAAGCAGTTCGATTACAAAGCACAGTTTGATGTTGACAGTGTTCCTAAAGCGTTCCCTGATAACCTGGACGTGGCAGAGTTGTTGCTCACCTGTGACACAATGCCTAAACTGTTCGCCCTGTCACTTGAGACCGAAGCCATGTATGCGTTCCGGGAAGAAGACTTAGAACCTGTAGACGGTATCAGAGTGTCCGCCGGGTTAGAGTTTGAGATTTACCAGCACAAAGACGCCGAGTAGTTAGAGCGTAAACCGGGAGGGTGAAATTCCCTCCCACCTAAACCAAAAGACCAACACACATAGAGAGGGAGGACTTCTAATGAAAACCACAAACACTACTTTGCTTGACGCATTAAAGACCATCAACACCGTGACCGAGGACTACAGCGTGGCTATCTACGTTGAGGAAGGCTACAGGCATTATGATTTAACAGACCAGCGCGATATGTGGTTCTGTGTGAGAATCATTGAAACCGCCGCCCAGCAGGAAATCTCCATTGCCGAGGCCGCAGAGCAGTACATGAACTATGTTGAAATTGAAGGATGTGCACACCGCTGTACACAATGCGCACATTGCTACAAGGGCAAGTGCATGATGTACAAACACAATAACCAGACATGGGACGAATATCTGAAAGACATTGAACCTAAGACCGTTCTGTCAAAAGAAATCATTAAGTTGGCGAACTCCGTAGAAGGTGAGCAAGACGATAAGTTGCTTGTAACCGATTTAATCGCACTTGCAGAAAAGGAGGGAGCATGACAAAATGGTTAAATGTTAAATTAGAGAAAGACCTTGCCGATAAGTTAAGAACTTATTTAAAGGAACAGGAAATCACTTTTGAGACTTCACAAGCTGGCGACCTTACTCACTTTGAAATCCTTGTAACAAGCCGGGATATGAAAATCGCAATAAACCGCGCATTACTAAAATTTGAGATAGACCAGTAAAAACAATATAGACACCTATATGGGCGGTACTTATAATAGACCACTATATAAGGTGTCTTTTATATGGTGCCCCATATGTGATTTGCGCTGAAAGTTTCGGCCTACAAAAGAAGGTATTTAACACCCATATATTAAACACAATATACACCCTATTAGTCCTTTAATATAAGCTCCTATATAAAGCTCCACAATGCACATATACAGCCCCTATATACATAGTGTGTATAAGTGTGCGCCGAAATTTTAAACACGCCCTACGTGCCGTGTGTGCGTCCTGTCATGTGTGTGTGTTGTGTTTGCATAACATTTGTAATTGTTCAATTAGTTTTAAGTGTTGCATTAAGTCCAGCAATTCCAGACGCAAGACCACCCTTAAGTCACCCCGTACACCACCCTACACGCTACCTAGTGTCACAGACTAGGACAGACTAGGAAATGAAAATGTAGGATAGGTAGATAGTGTGTTCCCATAGTGTATAGACCCCACCCATTAAGTCCAACTCACACAAGGTAATGTTAAGTCCTGCCATGTAAAATTCCTGCCATATTCCCTTCTATATAACACCCTCTGTAGCGTCCTGCAAGCGTGTTTCCTGCCATTCTACCCCTATGCCCTATACAATGTTCCATAACACCCATAAACACCCGTAAGACGCCGGATAAATGATACTCATATCATAATGTGTACATTAATACAAAACACAAGAACATACACACCACTAAGACACAGCGTTAAACACCAGATACGAGGAAATGAGCGCGATATTTAATAACACTAAAACGTCTGAAAGCTGTGATAGGTGCGTAATGCTGAAATATGTACCTAAAGACTGATTTAATCTAGTGTTTAGTGTGTTTTTAATTACCCGGAATCGAGTGAGAGAAGGTTGCGACAGCACCTTCCTCGATACTCGTCCGCTCGTGCGCCTACGCACGTAGGTGCGCGTGTGCGGATAAATCTTTTTCTTTTTTTCTAATTAATCTTTTATTTATTATCTTTTCTTTTGTGTTACTTTTCTTTTCGTTTCTTGTTTTTCTATTAAACCTCTTTTCTTTCTTTTTCTGTGCCACTTTTTCCAGATAGTAAACAATTATTTACCATTTTGGAGAGTGCAATTTGACAGGTTGTTTGTTTGATGTTAAAATGTGTCTTACGTTAAAGTTTTGTTTGTGAAAGCGAGGTGGTGAAAGTTGTTTGACATTCCGAAATACGAACCTGTCCAGGAGGACGAGTTGGTGTTGTTTGAAATGAGTGAAGCAGAGAAAGAGTGTTCCAAGTTAATGCAAGTGCATTTGTGGTTATCAGAACTGCGGGACAAATATGATTTTAGTGTTCCGAAAAGCATTACATATCCAGAAGGTGTTTGTGTTGATGAAGGTGTTTCACTGTTCAACTCAAAAGTGTGTTCATTTGTCAGTGTTGAAGACTGGTCTAGTGAACGACTTGAAAAAGAGGGAGTGTTCCCGGATTGTGTCTGTGTTGACTTAGACCAGTATGGGAATTTACCTTTAGTGATGTATGAGGTGTTAAAGAAAGTTAGTGTTGCAGAGTGTAAAGACGTGTTAGTAGGATTACCCGTTTGGGTCATGGAGGAAAATGATGAAGATAAAAATTAGTGAGAGGGACATTATATCAACTAATCCCATTACAAACCTTGAATTAATTAAGTGCGGCGAAGATTTTATAAACGCAGTTAAGGATAGAAATATTGTTGTGGACAAAGTTATTTCTACCGGGTGTGTTTTGTTTACGAAGGTGTGTTATTTTGCCTTTGTTTTAGGAAGGAAGAAGTTTCTTAAATCACACTTTGACACCCAGAAGGACAGCAAGTTTTAAGGAGAAGGTTAAATACAAATGACGTTGAGAGAATTATATATTAAGTGGGGACCGATTGAGTTTTCGTCTTGTACTGAAAATGGTGAAGACATGAAACAGTTTTTCCGGGAGTTTAGAGTTGCGTTGTTTAGTGAGTGTCTTAAAAAACACTTGATTAGTAAGTGTAGTTTGGGACATTATTATATTTCCGGTGAAATTTTAGATAAGCATGGTAACAGTGTTTACTACTGCATATCTGATGTGCGCACACATACAAGACTATACCCGTTTAAGGTCATGTACCGCAAAGACAATAAGTCACCTAACCAGTGGTGTTGTCTTGCAGACCTCCCCAGTAAAGCGGGAGAGTACATAAAGAAGGAGTATGTCTCATGTTGATAGGTATACTTCCGTATGTTAGGATATTCACCATTGTGGTAGCTGTAGCCTTGTATTTATTTGTGTGGTGGTATCTGTACGAACATTTTGATGAATTTGTCCGCACAAGTTATGGTTATCCGTGTTTTGAAAGATTCATGGGTTATTTTTATTTTGTGTGGATAATGATTCATGCGTTAGCTGTGTTTGGTGTTTGTGTCTATGCGTGGTTAGTAGTTCTATAAATTACAAAAGGAGAATAGTTATGTTAAACAGAAGTAGAAGAAGGGAAATTGAAGAAAGACTTAAAAAAGGAACCATGAATCCCGGACATTTGAATAGTCTGTCCGTAAATGACCTAGCGTCATTATGTCATGCGTTAGGTGTTGAGACTACACACAAGCGCACAGATATGGTAAACGCCTTATTGCGTCTGAATGGTAAGAGTGTCAAGGTTCCTTCTGCGCCGACCTATAACGTGTCCCGTGACGGTCTTAATGAAATGATTCTTGAATGTCTCAGTGACCCTACCAACCCGGCAACCGCTAAAATGCGGGAGGAAATATCAGAGACACTTGTGGTTGCAATGCTGTTTGTGTTGCGCAATAAGTATGGTTTTGCACAGAAACGTATTGACGGCTTTCTGAAAGAATTTAATGACGTGACAGACGGTATCACCAGCGGACAGTTAAGTCTTTCCGAAATGCACAAGGAGATTGCGAAGCCATATAAAGACGGTAAGTGTAACCTTAAGATTAGGTACGAGAGTGGCCCAGTCAATAATTGGATAAGGAATGAAGTGTCTGAGACTATTGCAGGTATGAAGACATTAGGTTGTATATCCTGTCCATTTAAAGAAACCAGGAATAGTGGTGTTGACAACTGATTTTTAATGTGATATACTGTGTTCAAGCTAAGAAATTAGCTTACACAGTTCCCATTGAGGAATACCCCCAATTCAAAGGTCACGGTGTTGCAGATTAATCCTCCCGTGTTTGACATGTTATCACCACTGTAAACGGTTCATAACCCACCGTGGCTTTTTCCACTCCTTGCCAGAGTGTGAGACACCTTTCTATAATGGATATGTATTGGGAGCAAGTGTCGTGTCGGACGACCTACAAGGTTTAGTATTCTCCTTTCCTAGTATGAATGGGTTCGATTCCCGTTACTTGCATTGACACCGTATGGTGGTTGATGGTTCGTGGTTGTACCTAGATACTACCTGTGTGAAGCGGTGTTACAATGTCTTGTCAACTTAATAACTAACTTCTCTTTCAGTAAGTATAAGTGGTTTTACCACTGGTTTTCTTACAACGGAATTAAGACCTATGCCTATAGAACACGTTAGCGTGTTGCGGGTGTAGGTCTTTTTCTTTGTGTTTGCTTTATACGTGTGGTATGTGTTATACTGTTCCACGTAACAAATTTGTAACAAATGAAAAATGGAGGTTATACAGAATGAAGAAAGCAGTAATACTAACACTGTGGTTAATAATCTTAATGTGTGTTTCATTTACCGCAGGAGCAGAAGAAAAGGAACCCGTAAACGTGATAACACTTGCAAGTGTCCCGGCAACAATACCATATGATTTAACTAATGGTGTTAAAGAAAGTGTAGAAAATAGCGTTGCTTCTATTATAGAAGAAACACCAGCACCACAAGCCGAGATAGTTCCTAGAGAGGAACCAGTGCAAGAGTTTGTTCCTGTGATACCTCACACAGAGGAAGACGTGTATTTGCTGGCACAGTTGATTAACAGCGAAGCCGGGATAGAAAGTCCACAATGTCAAGCGTATGTGGCAAGTGTTGTTATTAATAGGTTGAATAGTCCAGAGTTCCCAAACACCATAGATGGTGTGATATTTGATAGAAAGTTTGGAGTTCAATTCAGTGTAACGTTGCGGAACAAAAAAGGACACAGACCCATTGATAATACCCCGTCTGAACAGCAGATACAGATAGCGCGGCATTGCCTTAATAACGGAAGTGTGTTACCATCTGATGTGTTAGTATTTTATTCTACCAGTTGTGATTCTGGGTGGGTAACAAGCCGAAAGAGATACACACAGGTAGACCACACAATATTTTCATACAGCCACAAATGACAAGGAGGATTTAGTTATGATTATGCCGAAACCCTATGAACTGTATTCACATTTTGGCACCAAAGAGGTGTACGTTGTAGTGTGTACCGGGTACTGCAAGAACATGGGTTACATGGTTACTTTAAGAGAAGTAAACTCTGAACTTGCAGACGATATTGTGGTTCCTGTTAAAGACTTCAATGAGGAATTAGAAGACAAGTACGACCAGCGTTATCCGTACAGCCGAGTTACTTTATCACACATTACACATAATCCCCGGCAGACACTTAGTGTCATTCCTACGTGTGAACTTGTCGCAGAACTTAATTCCCGTGGTGAAAGTTTCTATGGTATTGACCGTAGCATGATAGTAGACCACTACTATGATTTAGGCGTTAATATCCCTACTTTTGAGGACGGAGACTTTACGTTTATTAAACGGAAGGAGGCGCAGACAAAAGACCAGATGTTACAGACGTTACAGTCTATGGAGATTGAAGCACAGAATTGCGGTGGTAAACCAATAGCTGTAAGACACCATATTGTGATAGAGGTGAGAGACCCGGAGAGCGAAAGACCAATTTAACATTATGTGCGCTACGTGCTATAATACACGTATCGTTAAATATAGAAAGGAGTTATACAATGGCAGTAAAGTTTAGAGTTAGACCAGAAAATAGTGTTAGTAATATTCCGGTTCCGTTTGAGACTGAAAGACAGCGGGAGATATTGATTCCAAACAAAGATAAACTTACTCTTGAGGACTTGTATAATAAGTCACGGGACATACAGAGTAAGTGCCAGGACGCAAGTGTGATACTCACCACACCAGACACGGTGCACTACGATAGTGACCGGGACGAGTTTAGTTTCGTGACTGATGAAGGTGTTTTCCACACACTTGTGACAGACCATTCAAAATCACAAATGTGTAATAGACTAGGAATACCTGTACGTTTCTTGCAGAGATTACAAGGTGCTGGTCTTCATGAATTAGCGTCTGAAAACATCAACACCCTGTTTACTACGGGTGATATGAAACCTTTGTTCCTGCGTATGTACACAGATTCAGACAGACGTTATTTAAGAGGTATGCTTACACCGTCATACAGTCCAATGGACACTGGCGTAGTGTTAGATAGTGTTATGGAATCTGTATCCGGGACAGACATTGAGAACTATAAGGTGAAATCATTCACACTGACACCAGAGCGTTTTCACACACGACTGACCGGGCCAAAGTTAAACATTCCCGGTGAAGACTTATACTCCGGTATTCAGATTGATTCCTCAGACGTAGGTAAGTCCAGTCTGTCCGTGAAGTATTTGATATACAAGTTAGTGTGTAAGAACGGTCTCATGGTGGCAAAGAAAGACTTCACCTTGTTTGAGAGAGTACACAAAGGTATGTCACCGTTAGAGTTTAGGGACAAGTTTGTTTCCTCTATAGAAAGACTACCAGAGTTGGTTGCTGTAGCTGAACACTTAATAACGTCCACCATGACTAAAGGCGAAACCTACGACTTTGAGAATATGGAAGAAGATGTTATGACGCATTTTATTAAGAGTGTCAAACACAAGACCGCACTTTCAGATAAAAGTATGGATAAAGTAATTGAACTTATGCAGATAAGGTATACCCCTACACGCTGGGGACTTATCAATAGCATAACAGAAGTTGCGCAGGACTTCACTTTATCCAGACGGTTAGAGTTAGAGAAGATTGCGGGAGATATGTTGCTTGTTGCGTAAGCTAGAGTGTACAATAGAAGAAGACCTTAAGACGTTGGGTATTGTGCTTAATAGTACCCAACTGGTCTTCAAGCCTTACAGTAAGTCCATGTATGCGTGTTACAGGGCCAAAACTGATAAAGTCTACCTGTATTTGTATCAAGACGCGGGAAAGACCAAAATTTACGATTATAAACACTATCTCACACAGGTAGTACATGAAATGTGTCACGTCATTCAGTATTATGACCCGTTGTGGGTGCGCAAGAAAAATGTAATGCACGATAATAAGTTCTGGGAAATGTTAGACCACTACTTATTAGAAGCAGAGCAGTTTTATCTATTTGATAAGGAGGTAATAACTAAAGATGACAGGTTCTTTACGTGCAAAAAGAACGAAGGTTGAATTGAAAGACCTTCCTATTAAAGATAAGTTAGAGACAGTAATCAGCAGAACACTTTTAAATGCGTTTGAGTGGCTGTTTGTGCTTATCACGGTAGTGTCCCTACTCAGCGCGTGTGCATTGCTGGTTTTAGTCATGTACAAAGTCTATTGTGGACAGTACACGGACGCTGTTAAACTATGTGTAGTGTTAGTTACTATGGTGTTAATCAACATTGTCGTTGAACCACCAGAGAGAAAGGTTTAAAAAGGTGTTTGCAAAATGACCGATAATGTGTTAGAATCTAACAGTAATCAGAAAACGTCCACAAACGAGGACACAACATTTGCCCAAGTGGTAGATATGTCCCGCGAAGATTTTAAAAAATATTGCGAGGGTATGAACGCAACGTTACTTTTAGGTCTTAGAAATTTACTGGCCTCCACCTACGTCAATGTAGAAAGTGCAAAAGACAAAGTTGTTGATATGATGGTGAAAGACGCTAAGGTGAAAGAAGACCCTGTATACCAGAAACACTTACAGGACTTATACTTATTGTTACAAGACCTAGAAGACAAGGCGGCCTACATACGTGCGTTATTAACTGCCCCGCTTAATTAATAGATTAGGACGCAGACGAGAAAGTGAAATGTGGTGTTGACACGCTGAATCTAGTGTGTTATAGTAACACCACAACAACAAAAACACACCACGAAAAGGAGAAAAGAAAATGAACAAAAAGTTACTGGGAGCAATCGAAGAAGCAATTAAGGGACTGAACATGGTTGCAGAGGCAATCAAAGCAGAAGGTGCAGACGTAGACGAGACCAGCGCACCCGCAAAGAAGACACCTGCGGGAAGAAAAGCAAGTGAGAAGAAAGCACCTGTAAAGTCCTCCCCAGCGAGGAAGACCGCAGACGAGGACGAAGATGATTCTGCTGGTGAGTACACCTATGAAGAACTCATGGATATGCCGTACAACGACATGAAGAAGTACGCCAAGTCCGTTGGTGTTACTGCAATGGGTTCCCGTGAGAAGATTGTCAATGACATTCTTAAGACCTATGGTGTTGAAGCCCCGGACGAAGAAGATGAAGACGAGGACGAAGCACCCAAGAAGAAAGCACCTGCCAGCAAAAAGGCACCTGCTGGGAAGAAGACCCCCGCAAGCAAGAATTCTGCACCCGTTGAAGAAGAAGACGAGGAAGACGAAGAAGAAGATGAAGTGACCGCACAGGTCAACGAAGCTGTAAAAGACATGGAAGACAGCGAGATTGCAGAACTGCTTAAACAGGCGGGTCTTCCGTCCAAGGGTAAGAGAACTGCTTTGATTGCCCGTGTTATCAAAGGTGTTAAAGACGAAGTGATTGACCTGGACGGCGAAGAAGATGAAGACGAGGACGAGGAAAGTATCTACGATTCTCTGAATGACTACGAGAACAATGAGGAAATCCCGGAGGAAAGAGCCGCCGCTATCAAGAAGTTTGAAGCCGCGACCAACAAGAAGGTAAAAGCAAAGACCTTGAAGATGGCTATGATTAAGAAAGCACTCACCGCGTACTATGGTGATGAAGCTGACCTGTCCGAAGCAGGTGACGAAGAACTGGTTGAAGCCTATATCGACATGAAGTGTCGCTTCATTGATGATGAAGGTGATAACTATGATGGCACAGACGACGCTTACTATGTGAATGGTATGCTTGCTTGCCACGGATATATCTGCGAAGAATCCGAAGACGGTTCCTCTCTTGTTTGCCCGGTGTGCGGTGCCGAGTACGAGAACGAAGCCGAGTAATAAGACAGCCTGGGAAAGACCTAATCTATAATTTAATTTGTGCGCACATTTAAAACAAAGGGAAACGCTGACGAGTGTTTCCCTTTTGTAATATAGAAAGGAAATACACATATGATGGAGTATAGAAGAATACCCAAAGGTGGTCTTTTCATAGACACCAAAGACGTTGACGACAATCTTATGACGTACACCAAACTGTACAAGGACAGACACAACCAGAGTGAATCCCTGTGCGGCGAAGAAACTATCCGCAATCATAGACCGGGTGTTGTGAATGAGCCGTTATTTAATGTGATACGCGATAAGTTCCAGCGGGCCAAAGAAGACATCCCTATAACCTTCTATCGGAAACCGATTAAGCTGTACACGTCTATCCGGGAGACAGAACACACCAATTTGATTGTGTATGATAAGTGTATTCTGAAAGGTGAATATCCTGCATATCCACAAGGGTTCCTGTATGATGGCAGTACAACGATAGAATCATATGACCGTGAGAATTTCTATGACCTTATCATGTTGTCGGCGTTTGAAACACTCAATACTGTAGTAAATAAGGAGTTAGTTCGTGTTGCGGATATAAGAAAAGACTATGTATCTCATTCAACACCACTTCCAATAGGTGCGTGTTATCTCAATGACTGTTACGTGGTAGTAACCACGCTTGCCATACATATGCCTTATTTTGCGCGGTTATCGGTGTCTTTAAATGAAAAGTATGATATAATGCCATTGCATGAAATAAAGGATATGTTGCTTAATAACAGTGTTTGTTATCCTAACATGGGTGCGTTGTATGAGTTGTTCGCGTCCATGAATGAAATCAAAGGAGGAAAAGACCATGAGAGTTAATAACGTAACTACCGTGTCTGGAATGACCCGTAACGTGGAGAACATTTCCCACAAGCCGAGAAGGTTCCAGCACCAGATTGAAGAAGACATAAAAGCAGAGAAAGAGTTATATGGTGAGTCTGTAGCATACGAGGAACCGCGCACCATTGAAACACCTTTGAATTACACAGGTGCAGTACCTAAGTTTATCACCAAAGAGAAAGCAATACACTACTTTGAACAGAACGCGAAGGGTGAAGTTGCGGAGTTATATATTAAGACCGCAATGTGGTTAAGACAGAGTTTGTCCAATAAGAAAGACTACCAGGAAGTGTTGAAAGCTGTGCAGAGTAAAGACCTGTCTTCAAGTAATGTAGAAGACTTAGCGGAGGAAGAAGGTACTGTATGATTTTCCATAAGTTGAAACCGCGCGGGTATTATGATTTAACACAGTACCGGGCCACGTCACCTATGTTCTCTGACTATACCACACCTAAAATGTATGAAGCAGACGAGGTAATGTATTTAGTCCCAATGACCGCAAAGGAAGTGTTAGAAGACACAGAGAACCAGCACTTTAAAGACGCACTGGAACTGATTGAAGAAAAGCTGGACGGTAAGCGGGCCACGCTTCATATGTATTATGACGAGTTTTCATATTCCCGTGTGTTTGGGCGCAGTAAGAGTGTAGTCACTGAATGGCTATCAGAAGACACAGACCGTTTGCCACATTTGCGTGACCTAATATTTGATGAAGAATGGGCCGGGACGATAATTGACGGTGAGTTGAGAATACCCGGTTACGAGTTTAAAGAAGTGTCCAGTACCTTAAACTGTTTAGTAGAGGAAGCGATAAGCAGACAGCTTGAATATGGTCACGTTGTATTGAACGCTTTTGACATTATGTATTATAAAGGTGAGTGTGTGGAGAACTTACCACTTATCAAGCGAAAAGAGTTGCTTCATGAGGTTATAGAAATGCTACAGTCACCCTACGTCATAGAACACCCATACTACGAGGGAATATGTGAAGTGCAAGAACTGACCGATAAAGACGGTCAAAGACTGTTAAAAGACATTACAGAGCGTTCAGAGCATAGTCAATATGTGACGTTGTTCCGTGAGATAAACGCACAGCGAAAACACACAGAAGAAAGCGGCACCTACAATTTAACACGCAAAGCATTTTACGAGTATATTGTACTTACAGGTGGGGAAGGTGTTATGATTAAAGACCGCAACGGTGTGTATGAAGAAGATAAGCGCACAAGGGCTTATCAGAAGATTAAAAAGACTATGACAGTTGACGCTTTCATAATGGGATTCACACCACCTACCAAAGAGTACAAAGGTAAATTCCAAGACCCGCAAATTTGGCGTTATTGGGAAGACGAAGACGAAGTGTTGTGGGACACCTCCATTGAGGAAGACCTTAAGTATGTAGAAGACAATGTGGTCAACTGTAAGCCCGTGTCCAAGTATTTTGCTGAAAACTGGGTAGGCACTATGCGTTTTGGTGTTATCATCACTAAAGACGAGATAAAGAAACTGCCTAAGAAAAAGAAGTTTGTGGTGGAAGACTTTGTGTTTAATGGTGTTGATGTTAAAGTAGTTGAAATAGGTGAGTGTTCCGGGTATGACGAAGACGTTAGAAAATACCTATCTGATAATCCAGATTCACACATAGGTGAGACTGTAGAAATCAAGTGCAACGGTATATTTGATGATACAGGTAAGTTAAGACATCCCCGTTTTGTGAGATTCAGACCAGACAAGTTAAACACTGATTGTACATGGAGGGAACACATTGACAGGTAGTGTAAATCGTGATAGACTTCTTGTGTTGTTATATAGAAGCGGCTAAACCTAAGTCTGAAATGACAAAAGTTTACCGTGACTTATGCAGACTGTACACAGGAGGACGACACCATGAATGTAATTGCAATCAGAAGGAATAAGACCTACAAATACCCATTAAGACTAAACACCAAGTATGCCACTTGTGAAGGTGGTAAGCACCTAACCCGTTGGGACGTATTTAAAATGTGGGTGCGCAGAAGAATATATTTGCCAATACTATATGACCACATTCTGTATGGAGGTAAGCCAGAGTATGGAGATACTTGTTGTCCATTATGCGGTTGGGATACCTGTGATTTAGATTCCCATTGGTGGGTAGAAGGTTCATCAAACCACTACAGCAATCCAGATGGGCATGAGAGTTGGACTACACACTATCTTTGTCCCAAGTGTGGCATACAGTTTCAGACCTTTGACAGCAATTAAGTGCTGGAAATAAACTTAATAGTAGTGTATAATAAAGCCACGGTGATTAAAGCCGCTGGCTTTATTTTTATGTAAGAAAGGGTGTGATTGTGTGTCTCATAAATTGGGACGTTTTATTTTGTGGTGGAAAATAACACTGTGTTTTCTGCTGTCATGGGTGTTAGACCTTTGTGATTGTACACTTGTTAGAGTTATAGAGGTCACAGTGTTTGCCGGGAGAGTGAAGACTACAGACCTAGTGAACATGATATTTAATTTCTGTGAGCTATATTCTGGCAAGACTATGTTCCCGTACCAAGCACAGTTCTCAAAGAGGGTTATCCGTTCAATACTGTTAAATGACGGTGAAGAAATAACAGCCCTGTTTGCGCGACAATCTGGTAAGTCAGAGACCATAGCAATAACAGTTGGTGGTCTTATGATTATGTTGCCACAGCTTGCCAATATGCCAATGTTCGCGGGAGACACAAGACTTGAAATGTTCAAAGACGGTCTCTGGGTTGGTATATTCGCGCCCGGTAAACGACAAGCAGAGATTACCTATAACCGTGTAAGACAGCGGTTGCAGTGTAAGACCGCATTAGCAGTAATGCAAGACCCGGAATTTAATCTATACTTCCACACGTCCAACGGGCAAACGTGTTCACTGTCTAACGGTTCTTTCGTTACGTGTATATCAGCGTCCGACCAGTCCAACATTGAGGGTGAATCTTTCAAACTTATTATATGTGAGGAATGTCAAGACATATCCAACTATAAGATTAGAAAGTGTTTGACTGGTGACACACTTGTGCTGACTGATAGTGGTAAGTATAAAAGGCTTGATGAAATAGTAAAAGACCAAACAGATAGTGTTGTGTGCTATGACAGTACAATGTCTTATTTGCAGGTGAGAAAGCCCAAAGAGTATTTAGATAATGGCGTTCAAGACGTATATGAGATAACACTAGATAACGGGGAGACTATAAAAGCTACAGAAAACCATCAGTTTTACACGTATAACCAAAAGACCCACGGCGAGAAGTGTGCATTTAGGACTGTAAATCAAATAAAGGACAGTATGTGTAATGACCGTCCTTTAAGAATAGGTGTACCTGCGAGATTGCCTTACTTTTCAGATGAAAAGCAGAATGACTACGAAGAAGGGTTAATTTTAGGTTATTTCTTAGGTGACGGGTGCACAGTATCGACACCTAAGTTTATAGGTGATATACCTACGTGTAATAGACTTTATGATACTATTCGTAGATGTATAGACCCGGATATAAAAATGACAGAAACACACTACAATGAACAGAATGGTATGTTAGAGGTGTGTTTTTCTACTGAAACGAATAAGAAGTATTCTAACTCACTTAGGAACTTCTTTATGTGGTATGGTTTAGCCGATAAAACGGGTGTTGATAAAAAGTTGCCAGAAAACACGCTGTACTCAAAACAGTTCTATAGAGGTCTTATAGAAGGACTTATAGAGACAGACGGCAGTATAGAGTGTTGTTGTACTAAACCTGTTATATCCTTTGCGGGAATATCAAAACACCTTGTAGAACAAGTAAAAGAAATACTTAATCGTTTTGGTGTTCATTCTACAATACACAGTGTTGATAACACAGGAGGTTTATCTAAAAACTCAAAGACCTTGTGGTTACTTCACATTAAGTCAGTTCATGACATAAGGTTGTTTGCGGAGGAATTTGTGTTATTTAGAAAGCAAGTGTATTTGAATGAAGCACTTGAAACAGTCAAGGACAAAGAAGATAGGGAGGTGTCTAAATACTATTCCGAAGAAATGCGTTTCTGTGCGGTAAAGAGTATTGAGTATGTAGGTAAGGAACACACCTACTGTTTAAGTGTTGAAGGTAGAAACTTTATAGCAAATGGTATGATAAGTTCAAATAGCATACACCCAATGGGCGCCGCTTATAATGCTACCATAGTTAAGATTGGTACTGCTACCACCTTTAAGGGTGATTTTTATGACGCTATACAGCGTAACAAGACCAACTACGAGCATAAGAAAAAAGAGTACCGCAAGCGTGGCAGTAATATATCTACACTTGTTCGGAACCATTTTGAGTATGACTATAAAGTGGCCGCTAAGTATAACCCTAAGTACGCCAAGTATGTTGAACAGGAAATGAAGCGTTTAGGCGAAAACTCAGACGAGTTTAGAATGGCGTACTGTGTTACACCAGAAACGCGTATACTTACAGCAGACCTACGACACGTAAGGGCAGACCAAATTAAACCGGGAGATAAGTTGATAGGTTTTGATGAAAATGTACCAAGTAAGTATGGACAAAGAAGATTCAGAGAGTCTATTGTTGAAGATGTGGGTGTGATACAAAGACCTTGTTATAAGTTGACACTTGAAGATGGAACCAGTGTAACAAGTTCATCTGAACATATGTGGTTAGTGTTTACCGCAGGAAGTAGAACACAGTGGAAGAAGACAGAAGATTTAATGCTTACTGACCGGATATATAAAGTAAGTGACGTGTGGGATACCCCAGATGAACTTAATTATAAGATAGGATACTTATCCGCCGCATTTGACGGGGAAGGTTGTGTGTGCCAGTTAAAAGGTAAAATCAGTCAAGTGTCATTTTCACAGCGTAACAATGCTATGCTTAAAAAAGTAAAACAGTATCTAACAGATTTAGGGTTTACTTATGGTGAACGGGTAGAGCATAGAGAAGGTTACGATTCTGTTCATCATTTGTACTTAACAGGTGGTAAATATGAATTGTATAGATTTTTAGGTACAGTAAGACCACAAAGATTGCTGAATAATTTTGATGTTAATAGATTAGGTACTCTCAGATGTGTAAATTATGCTAGTAGAGGTTTTACACATCCATGTGTTATAAAAAAGCAGTTTATAGGTGTTCAGACAGTTATACCTATAAGGACTTCTACACGAACCTTTGTCGCTAATGGTTTTGCTAGCCATAACTGCTTAGAGTGGATTATCGAACGTGGTATGTTCGTTGATATAGATAAGTTTGAGGTTGCAAATGGTGAACCAATGCTTGAACGTGTTTCTTATGACAAGAAAGCTAAACACGTTGCTGGTATAGACGTAGGTGGTAAGAATGACGATACCATTATCACCATAGTAGAGGTAGACTGGTCTATGCCTGTTATCATGGAGGAACGTACAGAAGATTCCGGGCAAAGAATCATGTATGAAGCGTATAACACCTTTATTGTAGACTGGTGTTGTATAGCAAATGAGCCGGATTATGAAATTCAGTACAACATGATAATACACTACTTAAACAATTTCTGGGTAGTCCGTGTTGTGTGTGACGCAACCAGAGAGGCAAGTTTGGCCCATAGACTAAGAGCAAATTTAAGGTGTGAAGTCATACCATACATTTTCACCACGGTGTCTAAGTCCGAACTGTACAAGCTGTTAGACACAGAAATATCTTCCGGGCGCGCAAGAGTTCCATGCGGTGAAGCTACGAAAGAGACCAAAGAGTATAAGTCATTCATGAAGCAGTTAGGTGATTTACAAAAAGGCTGGTCTGGTGCGCACATGGTATGTTGCCACGGTTCCGGGAAAGACGACCATGATGATTACTGTGACAGTTGGGCTTTAGCTGTGTGGGGTGCTAGTAGTAAGGGAGAAGAAAATAACACAGAGACACGGGAAAATAAGTTCATGAAGAAGACACCAAACGAAAAGACCGCAAACAACAGACGTAATTGTTTGACGGCGCGAAGAATGAGAAGGAGGTAACAAATGAATAGTTTCAGCAGGACACTTGATAGTACACCGTCTTACTTATTAGACCCGGTGTTAAGCAGTGGTGAGTTGTCCACCAAACAGAAAGAAGACCTTGAAAACCAGATAAGAGCGTGGAACTTCTATAAGGGGTATCACTGGGAAGAACTGCCAGAGCAGGACAAACCAGAGATTACCGTGAACTACTGTAGAAAGTTCGTGGATAAGTATGTAGCGTTTGAGTTAGGTAATTCATTCACCATCACAGTGAACAAGAAGTTAGACGAAGAAGTGTTGACAGAAGATGGTGAAACACTGTTAGACTACCTTAACAACGTGTGGGTGAATAATAATCAATATGACCTAACCGTTGAGATAGGTCAGATGAAAGCAATCACCGCCAGAGCGTGGGTTCAAGTCCGTTTTGAAGAACCGGGAGAGTTTGAAGACCCATTCGGTTTTTATCCGAAGGGCCGCATAAGGTTGTTACTTCATAACAGTAAGACAGTGTTTGCGGATTATGATGAACACGATAAGACAAAGCTGGTGAAACTTACTTTAATGTACTACTATGACACCTACACCTCAGTAGGTTTAACACGTAGACCCACACTGACTAAAGTCCAGTATAAGCAAGTATGGACTAAGGATAGTTGTGTTGTTACAGACAATGGTGTATCAAAGACCTACCCTAATAGATATGGTATCATACCGTTTGTGCAGATAAAGAATTTAAGTGACGCAGACACCACCTGGGGACGTGGAGACCTTGATGATATTATTCCTCTTAATATGGAAGTGAATCTTAAAAAGAGTGATATATCGGAAATCATTGAGTATCATTCCGCACCCATCACGATTGTGTATGGTGCAAAGATTGGTAGTCTTGAAAAGGGCGCGAATAAAATGTGGGGTGGTATACCCAAAGACGCGAAAGTACAGAACCTTGAAATGCAGAGTGAGTTAGGCGCGTCAAGGGCATATGTAGACGATACCAAAGAGGAAATGTGCCAGATAGCAAGTGTACCTAGTCAGTCTTTAGGTGGTGCTACAGCTATCAGTAATACCAGTGGTGTTGCACTACAGTATATCAACCTTCCGTTGATTGAGCAGGTGAAAATTAAGCGGCAGAATACACAGTCCGGGATTGAAGCAATAAACCGTTTAATAATTCTTATCAGTGAGATAGAGGGACTTATTGAACACCCTACGTCTGTTACTATCACAACGAAGGAAGAAGACGAAGTGACCGGGGAAATTATAGAGACCACAGAAACAGTCCCGGTGTCAAACAAAGAGTTCTACACAACGGAAGTAAGACTTCCAGACACCTTACCTAAAGATATGCTGTTAGAGTTACAGCAGATTCAGATGGAAATGAAGATGGGACTTGAAGATAGACGCGGTGCTTTAATAAGACTTAAGAGAGAAGACCCGGAAGCTAGGATTAAAGCCATAGACAAAGACAGAGCAGAGCACCCAGATGTGTATGGTATCAATCCGCAGATGGGAGAACAAGACCCCCAGTTGAACAGTGGGTTCACGAATGGACAAACACCTGTAGAGCAGGTAAGAACAGAAATAACAGGCAGTAACGGTATGTCTAATTAGTGCGATTGAACACCTTCCAAGTGAGGGTGTTCTTTCTTTTTATAGTCAAACCTCTTTACAACACCGTAAAATAATGGTATCATAACTGACATACAATAAACCATATGGAGGTAGAAGTAAAAATGTATAAAGGACTTGTACAGAAAGCAGAAGATACTGTTAAAAGACTGATTGACAAGTTGGTTGTTGGAATGACCCTGGACGTATTCGCAGAAGGTGAGGAACCCGCGAAGACTGAACCGCCCGCAGACCCGGCCCCTGTTACTGCTCCCGCTCCGTCCGTTGACATTGCCGCTCTCATAGCGCAGGTAAGGACAGAGGAAAAGAACAAGTTATATCCTCAGATTACAAAACTCAAAGAGGAAGTAGCAAAGTATAAAGGTCTTTACGAGACAGTGACCGCCGGGAAGGTTGAGTTAGGGAAAGAGGTCAAAGCACTCAAAGAAAAGCTAGAAGGTGTTGAAGACCCGGAGTTAATCCAGACCTTGAACGCCAAGATTGCGGAACTTGAAGGTAAACTTGCAGAGAAACCGGACGAAACTGCTATTCGTGCAGAGATTCGCGCTGAACTGGAAAAAGAGCAGGAGGTTAAAGACTACATAAAGAAGGTCAAGGACGAGAACAGTAATGTTCTGCTTTCAGTGTTTGCGGACAACATCAAAGGAACTACAGTAGAAGAAGTGGACACTGCTTTAGCGGACGCTATTGAGAAGTCCAAGAAGACCCGCAAAGATTTAGGTCTGCCAGAGGAAGGTACTGCTACTAAGAAGACCAACACCAAGAAGCAGACCACCGAACAGCCCCCAGTCGCTAACCCGCAGGTTACTACTACGTCCCCGGCAGTAGCATTAAGTGTTCTTAAGAACATGGACGTGCGTTCTGACGAGTACAAAGAGTACCGCAAAAAGATGGGATTTAAGTAAACCACAACACCAAGGAGGTAAAGATTTAACATGAAGAAAAACAAGTTATTTAACAGTGTAGCAGACATTCTGACGGGTCTGTTTACTATGGACGTACACGCCGAAGGAATGGTTGCTACAGCAGTGGTAGAAACAGATGACAATTCCGCCGCTGATAAGCTGGACTACGGCACTCGTGAAGTATGGTCTAAAGAGATTGAGTACAAGGCCATGCCTTTGATGATGTTCTATCAGTTCGCCACGATTAAGACAGAGTTAGGAGTTGAGCCGGGACTTACCATCAATATGCTGACCTGGGACAACCTTAAGCTGGGTGGTGCTTTAACTGAGTTGACGGACATGAAGACCCAGGCGTTAAGCAATTCCTTGAAGCAGATTACCGTACAGGAATACGGCAATGCTGTAAGTGCTTCTGAACTGCTTATCCGTTCTTCTTTCCTGGACGTTATGCAGAACACCACTACCCTGTTAGGACGTGACTACGCCCTTGTCCTGGACACCGAGTTAAGAGACTGTGCGTTGACTGGTATGAACCGTGTGTATGCGTCCAAAGGTGATGGCACCAAAGTGGCCGCAAGAAAAGACCTGGACGAGACCTGTAAGCTGAAAGTTGCCACCATCAAAGACTGTATCGAGATTCTGGCTACTAACAATGCACCTATGTACAACGGTACTGACTGGATTTGTTTCGTACACCCACATCAGGCCAGAGATATTCGTGACGACGCCGCATGGATTAACACCTCCAATTATGGTGCACCTACACTTCCGTTCACTGGGGAAATTGGTCGTATTGACAACACACGTTTCATCCAGACTACTTTAATGTGCAATGGTGCCGCACCTGAGGACGACCCTGGCTACAAAGCTGAGCTTAAGAAAGGTGCCGGTGATGGTGGCTCTCAGAATAAGACTAATATATATCAGGCAGTTATTTTTGGTGAAGCTTACTATGGTCTTGCACAGTCTTTACCTGTCGAACTAAGAGATAATGGTGTAGAAGATTTTGGGCGTAAGAGAAGCCTTGCATGGTACTCCATCTTTGGTGTTGGCAAACTGCATGACAACTACGGTGTTGTAATCGAGACCGCATAAGAAGGAGGTACACAATGGCCTATTCGTTAGCAGAAATTAAAAGAGCGTGTTTATACGCTGGCACTAAGCCGGACGATTTAGCAAAAATCATCAACACTTTGCAGACCAGCGGAACACCCGGTGTAGGTGTAAAGACCATTACAGGTACGATTGACGCGAGTAATAAACTTACGTTGACTTTTACACTGACCGATAACACTACACAGACCGTTGAGGGTACTATCACACCTACACCAGCGGCTTAAAATTTGAACGAGAAGCAGAAAGGAAGGACGTATCATGGCAAAGCCACCCAGGAGAAAAGTTCCAGCACCAAATACCAACACCACAGGAGAAGCATACGTTGACGACACAGAGTTAGAAGACGGTGCCGACAATGTAGAAGATACCATCACAGAAGGATTTTCCGAAGATACAGCAGAAGACGGGGAAGTAGCCCCCGCCGTAGAAGACATCGAAGACGAGACAGAAGCCGAGACTGGCGTTACCTTTAACTACCCCACTATGGAAGAAATGGATGAGGAAGAAGACGAAGACACAGAGACCGAAGCTGGTGTTCACTTTGTAGGTTCTACACCTAAGAAAGACACCCCGGACGCACTTGTCAAAGTCCGTATTTCCTGTCACAAGCAGTTTGTAGTCGGCGGTGAGAGGTATGATATGTACCCCGGAAAGACCTACCTTGTTCCCAAGAATGTTAAAGACGTTTTGCGGGAGAATGACCTGTTAAGACCTCTTTAATCAAGTAAGAAAGGGGAAGTAATGACTGTAAAAGACCTTATTGATTATCTGAGGTTATCAGTCAGTGTTTCTACCCCAGGGGATGTTGTGGAAAGTACGGATTTCTTAAGCATGACTGATGAAGACCTAACCCTGTTCTTGCAGATTGCAATGACAAGGGACTTTCCACAGATACCTACTTTGGAACGTTTACCTGCTGAGAGTGTCTACCCGTTAATGTTGCTTGCTAAAAAGGAGTTGTACTACACCATGGCGTGTAAGTTCGCACCCCAGTTTAGTTTAGTGGCAGACAATAACAACCAGTTAATGAGAAAAGGTAAATTTGACTCTATTATGAAACTTATTGCGCAAGTTGATAAAGAGTATCAAGATTACCTTGAAGACGGTGGAGGGAGCGGAACAAATGGAACACTATCAACTTATAATGTACTGTTACCGAGTAGGTACGACACCAAGTACAATTATGAGCATGGTTCCGTTCCATTCCCTCTTATTTATGTAGACAGGGTGTATGAGGACAAAGTAGAAATTAGCTGGACGTGCTCGTTTAGCAAATTCGCTTGTTACCGTGTGTATTTTTCCAGCAAACCCATTGTTGACAAGTACGCCGAGAGCAAGAATTTAATCACCCCAGGTTCAACACTGATTAAGACCATCAAGGACGTACACCAATGTAAGTGTCGTATAAGTAACCTGTTACCGGGTACTGAATACCACATTGCTGTAGCGGGTGTTGAAATGAGCGGGTTAATTGGTGCAGATGAAGTAACAATAAACACACTTCCCACAGTACAGGACGTAGAGCCGTTAGTTGACTATACGGACGTTAGTATTTAAGGGGGTGTTGTCATGGCACAAGACCTGTCCATACAGAAAGCGTTTCTTGACGGCATGAAAGAGTTGTGGGACACAGTATTCACAACTGTAGACCTAGTTCTCCTGGACACAGACAACACCATCATAAATGAAGTGTATAGCGAAGTCGTGGGAGATAAAATATACTTACCACCTTTAACGTTACCAGCGAAGGTAGATTTATCGTTGCATAAACTGAGTGACGATACAGAAGGTAAAAGTTATAATGCAACGTTTAGATTCCCCACAAAGGTATTTTTAGACAATAACATTGACCTATCTGTTAAGGGACTTGATACATTGCGGAAAGCAAAGATTGAGTACCAAGGTGCAGGGTATGAGATTCAAGACATAAAGCCACAAACAAATATACAAGGTGTGTATCTGTTCTATCAGTTCTTATGCAACGAGGTGTAGCCATGGCGAATACAGTGAGTTTCAAAAAGACTGGACAGTGGCAGAAAGCGGGTGTTGTGTTAAAGCATACTAGCGCAAGACTGAATCCCGCATTTAAAGCCAAGCTGTACGAGAACGGGGACATGATACTTGAACGTATCAAAGGACACATAGACGCACAAGACCTACCGTGGACACCATTAAGCCAGCAGACAATACAACGTAAAGGTCATGACACAATTTATGTAGAAACCGGGTTTTTAAGGGATAACTTAGAAGTCCGAAAAGTAAAGTCTACGACATATGGTGTTACACTGTTTGTAGGTGCAAGCGCGTGGAAAAGAACACCAAAGGGTGTTAAACTAAGTGACCTAATGATATGGTTAGAGTATGGCACATCACGTATACCGCCCAGACCCTTAATAAGACCCACGTTTGAAGAAGTGGAAGGACTTATTAAAAATGAGTGGGCCGACCTATTAAAAGACATAGTAGAAGGGAGGGTGTAACATCATAGCAGAGTATTTCCCTAATACTGTAGACAGACAAGAAATTGACCGGGCCTTGATTGAATACATCAAGTCCAAAGTCAAAGTGAACGGTAAGATTATAAATGTGTTTGTGCGCAAGTATGACACAGATTTTAAGAAGGTAACTAAACCGTGTGCTTCTGTCTATGTCACCGGGTTTACAAAAGACCCAACAAGACAATCACCATTCGGCACTGAAATAGTGTTAGGCAAAGATAAAGTGAATAAGACCGTATCAATGCAGAAAAGCGGAACCGCAGTAGAATACACCTACAGCATTGACTTCTGGTCTGATACACAGAGCGAGTTTAACATAATGACAGAGCAGTGGTTGTTGTCCAGCAGTTTCAGTAAATGGTTTAATCTTCCCGTGAAAGACAGCAAAGGACTTGATACAACGCTTTTGTGTTTAGAGCGCACAGGTGTTGTATCACAGACAGAGGTGGAAGAAAATAAAGAAGCAGATAACTACAGGTTGTTCCATAGTTCACAAGTGTACAGTATATACACCTACTATGAAGGTGAAGTATATGACGCACCTATGGTAACAGACGTTTCATTTGACACGGAGGTATTAAAGTGATTGTAAGAGAGATTAAAGGTTGCTATCACTGTATCACGCTTTCCGACAAGACCACGTTAAGGTTATTTCCCCGTAAGACCGTAGAAGTCGCGGACGCTCTTGTATCTAAAGAGATTCACGACCTTGAAGACGCGGGCGAAGTGATGTTAAGTGCTTCACCGAAGAAAGCACCAGTACAGAATGACGACAACAAAGAAGGAGGTAAGAAATAATGGCAGGAGAGTATTTAACACCGCAGGTCAAAGTTATCAACACTAAGACCTCAAAGTCCCCCAACAAGGGTTCCAGTGCAACTACTGGTGTTCTGATTGGTGTTACGCAGAGAGGACCGATTGGTGTTCCAACGAAAGTGTCGTCCTGGGAAGAATACATTGAGAAGTTTGCTTATGGCATGGAAACACCGTTCCTGGTGGACAGCTACTTAGCATACTCCGTGTATGGCTTTTTCCAGAACGCCAACGCTGTGTTGAACGCGGGCGAAGTGAGTAAGGGTGCAGACCTTTATATCATGCGTGTAGCGTCCACTACTGCAAAGGCTTCTACATTCAGTGCAACGTCCGATGAATCACCTTTGGTTATCAATGCCAAAGACAAAGGTAAGTGGGGCAATAAAGTCAAAGTCGTGTTACAGGTGAACAAAGAAGAATCTACACTGGTTGACTGTATCGTGTATATCGGTGCTGAGAAGAAAGAGCAGTTTTCCCGGCTGACAAAGACAGCCTCCAGTCCCAAGTTCTATGAGACCTGGATTAACGATAACAGCCAGTTTATCAATGTAGTTGCTGGCAACTTTACAGCGAACACCTATGACACAGCCTTTGCACTCGCTGGTGGTGCTGATGGCACCGAAGATTTAACAGACGAGATTTACAAAAGTATGCTTGTGAACCTGGACGAGATTGAAGACGAAAGACCTATCGCAATTCCGGGAGAGACAAGCGAAGGTCTCACCACAGCTTTGATTGACTATTGTAGTAACCGTAGAAACGGAGACCTGTTCCCTGTACTTGATGGTGCAAAGACAGCAGACGTTGACGCAATCAAGACGTACAAGACAGCTATTGCTGGAACGCCCGGTGCTTTGTACTATCCGTGGTTGAAAGTGTCTGACCCGCTGTCCGTGTCTTCCAGTGCTACCATTGATTGTCCTACCTGCGGTCATGTGATGGGTGTCATTGCAAGAATCGCTAACAGTCGTGGTGTGTGGAAAGCACCTGCCGGGACAGAAGCCGTAGTCGTAGGTGCTGTAGGTCTTACCCGTAAGTTAAAGATTGGCGAAGACACAGACCAGTTAAGCCATAACGGTATCAACGCTATCCTTGTTAAGCCAGAGTACGGCATTGTTGTATGGGGTGCAAGAACAATGGACAGCGAAGATATGGAGTATGTGTCCGACCAGTTGTTTAATATGTACTTAAGAACCACGCTGGACACACAGACACAGTGGGCCGTGTTTGAGCCGAACAAGGCAATTACCAGAACCAAACTTTCCACCCAGGTTGAAGGTATCATGTATGACCTGTTCAAACAGGGTGCTTTTGCTGGTGAAGCAGAAGACGGTTCTGATAGTTATTTTGTGCAGTGTGATGATTCCATCAATACCCAGCAGGTCATTGATAACCACAAGATTGTGTGTAAGGTGGGTTACGCACTTTCCAAGCCAGCAGAGTTTGTGGTGTTCTACCTGTCCCACAACTTAGAGACACAGTAAGAAGGAGGATAAAGCAAATGTTTAAGAGTATCAAAGACCTGTTTGTGTTAGACGTACAGGCGGCTAGAACTACGGCAAGTGACCCGTTACAGAAGTTCATGTTCCGTGTCACCATTAACGGTATGCCGTCCTCAATCGGATTCCAGAAGGTGTCCGGGCTGTCTAAAGAAATGGGTGTTGTAGAATACCAGGAAGGTGGGTATGACTACGCACACAAGCTGTCTGGAAGACCGAAGGTAGGGGAAGTCACAATGGAGCGTGGTGCTTTCGCAGACCGTTCCCTTGAAGAACTTTGGAAGAAGACCCTTATGGATTCCTCCGCAAGAAACACTATCATCATTGAAATGTTAGACAGACAGGGTAATGTGTCCCGCACTTACAAACTTGCCGAAGCGTGGGTGAGTAAGTGGGAAGGTTCCGACCTTGACGCTACCAGTAATGATGTGGCAATCGAAAAGATTACCGTCCAGCATGAGTATTTCCTGGACTAATCTAATATAGCACTCTCCATAACAAGTCCCCTAATTAGTTGTTGCTAGTTAGGGGATTTTGGTTTATAATAGGCTTAAAACAAAATAACAACCTTTCATCAAGGAGGACAAGAAATTGAAGAAATTAGTACCTAAAAAGAAAGTAGCAGAAAAGACGGTTGAAAAGAGGGTTGATAGTGTTGCACAGAAATCCAACACTGGTAATCTTTCATTTCAAGTAGGTGTTAAAGACGAAGTGACAGGTGACACTTATAAATACTATGACATTCGTGGTCTTACGGGTGCTGACGAAGAAGAACTTGCCAAACCAGAGTACAGAAACAACAAAGGTAAGTTCATCAACGTTATCCTGTCCCGGTGTATCACCCATATCGGCCCATATGACAAAAAGACGTTGGGCTTTAAGAAGTGGTATGAAGTGATACAGTCTTTAGTCATTGCAGACCAGGACTTAGCCCTTATGGAAATCCGTAAGAAGCTGACAGGTGATAATATCACTACAGAATCTATGTGTCCTGCGTGTAGCGCACGTCTTAAGACGGAAATGTCTATTGACGAGTTCCCCATCAAACCCTATCTGGGTGAGACTGAATGGGAGAATGACCTGCCAGATGGTGTTGAGATTAATGGAGAAATCCGTACTCACTACACTATGAGACTTCCTAATGGTCTTGACCGTGAACTGTATATGCCAGTGGCAGATAAGAACGCCGCGAAGGGAACTACACTGTTACTGTCCAGGCTTGCTACTTTTGAGGGTGTCGTTACTAACGCTGAGACGTTCCGTAACATGGCATTATCAGACAGAAAGTATATGGAAGATGATTTAAACGAGCACAACTTTGGTTATGAGTTAATAGCTGAGGTTGAGTGTCCAGAGTGCGGTGAATCCTATAAGATTGCGGTGGGAAATGTAAATTTTACTTAAACACATTTTTCGCCCAGGAATTAGAGGGTGTGTGTGACCTAAAAGCGAGAGCATGGGAAATACACACCCTTGCTTATTGTTATCACTGGTCTTTAGCAGAAATAAAAGCACTTTCCGTTAAAGAAAGAAAAATGTGGTATTTAATGGTGCTTAAACAGAAAAGAGCAGAAGAAGTTGCATTGAAGGGCAAAGACAAAGTGGAACCATCACCACTTGATGAAATGCTAGAAGAAGAAAAGGACTTTGTAATATAAGAGAAAGGAGGTTAATACTATGGGCGCATTTGGTCTAGGTTTAGTGCTTAATTTTACCGATAACGCAACCGCAGGTATGAATAAAGTTTCTAACACCTTTAATTTAATGTCGCAAAACGCAGACGCTATGGTGTCGTCTGTAGAAGGTTCACTGAGTAGATTGTCGAACATGGGTATTATTGGTTCAACACTCATGCAGTTTGGTGATACCATGCAATCCGCAGGAGCGGGAATTTTAAACACCTACGAAAAAATCGGTAATAAAATAACTTCTATCGGTATGGATATGTACTCTGCAAGAGCACAGCTAACATCATTGTATGGTGGTGCTGACCCTGCCGAGGAACAGTTAAACAATATTATGACTTATGCAAGAAAGTCGGTGTTTGCTTATCAAGACGTGTTAAAAGCCGTCATTATGATGAAAGCAAATGGTATTGAAGCACTAGAGGAAGTAACAAGCACAAGTGGTAAGTCAACACAGAAGTTGATGGACTATGCTTCCGACCTAGCCGCATTTAACCCGCAAATGCGTAACTCATACGGAACTGGTGTTAGAGCCGCTATGGGTGCTATCAATGAGTACATAGCAGAAGGTAACGCTATTTCATTGAAACGTGGTGCGTCCCTAGATATTAACTCCATTCTGGGAGAAGATAAGGGTGCAACGATTGAAGAACGTACAAGACAGATAGCAGACCTCATGGAGAAGTTAAACATGGTTGGTCTTACTGCTGGTCTTGCAGGAACACCTATGCAACAGTTATCTAACATGGGCGACTTAGTGTTCCAGACGTTTTCAAAAATATCTGATAATGGTGTGTTTGAGAAGTTTAGTGAAATACTTGCAACTCTCACCACACCTATACAAAGACTTGCGGACGAGACAGATATATTTGACCGTGTAGCAAGGTCTTTAGCTGACGCTATGTTAGCCATTATGAATCCTATTCAGAAGGTTGCAGAGTATCTAGCAACGTGGATAGAACCTATATTAGAGTTTGTAGCACAACACCCTAAACTTGTAGCCATGATAGGTGTCATTGGTGGTATAGCGGGTGTGTCATTACTCGCCGCAGGTATGTTACTCAAACTTGTAGGTAGTATTACCATGTTACAAGTAAGCCTGGGACTTTTAAGATTGAGCGGGTTAGGTGGTATAGGTATATTTAAGATGATGATTACCGCTGTAGGTGGTCTTATATCTGCAATAGCACCTTTTGTAGCCATAGCCTTTTTAATGTATGAAGCCTGGACTAATAACATTCTGGGTATACGTGATGCGTTGACCGCGTTCATACAAGACGTTATGTTCTTAGGGACTGTGTTAGTAGACGCTTTGAGTGATGATACAATTTCCTATGATATGTGGGTGAAAGCCCGTGACATGGGACTATTGCCCTTCATAGAAACAATACTTGACCTTAAGTATAACGTGATTGATTTTATCAATGGGTTTAAGCAAGGACTACAAGACATTAAGTCTTTTGTAGACCAAGTAGCAAACACCATGACACCGTTTGGATTCACGTTAAAAGACATTACAGACAAGGTTACAGAACTACTTGATAAGTTTGTAGGGTTCAAGTTTTCGTCTGGCTGGGAAAGCGCGGGAAAGACATTCGCTATCATAGGAAGTGCTTTACTTGTAGCATTACCCGCAATTAAGATAGTGTCTATACTGTTTGGTGCTATGACCTCACCTATTGGACTTATTGCCGCAGGAATAGCTTTAGTAGTCATGAACTTTGACAAGCTGAAAGAAGTCCTGGGTAATATACCGGGTATGATTGAAAACCTAGACCTTAAGTCTTTAGGAGGTTATATATCTGCCGCGTTGTTAGGACTTTTAGCAACTATCAAAGGTGGTTCATTCGCCTCTGGTTTTGCCAGTGTTACGTTGGGTGTGTTCAAAGGCGGGTTTGGGTTATTAATGAGTTTAGGCTCCTTCTTTGGCCCAATGATAATTAAGTTCTTTCCTATGTTAGTCAAAGGTCTTTGGAGCATGATACCAGCAGGTATACAGTTATTTGCTGGTCTGTTTGCGGGTGTGTTTACAAAAATGCTACCCCTGTTTGGTGCTAAAGTCATTGCGCTAGGCGGTAGAGTACTTGCACCTATACTGTCTATCTTTGGTGGTCTGGGCGCGAAGTTATTACCTTTACTACTGAAAGTAGGAGGGACATTATTGGGTGCCATTGGTGCTATATTCGGGCCTATCATAAGTGCTATAGGCGGTGTTCCTCTGTTAATTGGTGGTGCTATCATAGCCGCTATTGCTGTAGTAGTAGCGTTGATAACCAATAACGGTGAAGGAATAAAGAACGCCTTTGAGAAGATATGGAACGCAATACCAGAACCTATACAGGGTGTTATCATTAAAGTAGGTCAAATGCTGTCCGGGTTAGCAAATAAGCTGATAGACGCATTAGGACTTAGACCTTTAATGAACACCATACAGCAGAACCTTCCACAGATTATTCAGTGGTTCAGTAACCTAGGAAACCAGATATTAGGTATATTCAGTAAGTTAATCACCTGGGTAAAGGGTGCATGGGACGGATGGCTGGGAGACCTTATAAGAAACATTGGTTCCTTTGTGGGTAATGTAATCACAATCGTAGGTGGTCTGTTAGCTGTACTGATTCCTATAGTCATGGACTTAATCAGTGGTATACTTGATGTAGTGTTACCTATCGTTGACGGAATTGGTGCTATCATCAATGACGTTATGGACGTAGTGAACGGTATACTAGAGTTTATCATTGGTGTGTTCACTGGTGACTGGGGTAAAGCCTGGGACGGTGTTGTGTCTACGTTCTCTGGCATATTCAACGCCGTGAAAGATATTTTTAAGACAGTTATCAATGCAGTAATAGGTCTTGCGAATAAGTTTATCGGTGCACTGAATAAGATAAGTATTCCGGGAACAGATATAGGTGTTAATATTCCAGAGATACCGTTACTGAACACTGGTGGTTATGTAGAAAAAGAGGGCGCGGCAGTATTGCACCCGTCCGAGATTGTAGTCAATGCACCAATGACAAAGAAACTGGACGAGTTCTTGAATAACCAAGACAGAGCAGTGCCTAACGCTGGTGCCGTACCTACACAGGTAACACCGCCAGCAGTAACCGCAGATTCACATGACGATTACAGTGTTAAGTTTGAGCAAGGAAGTATTGTCATTCAAGCACAGAAGGGTATGTCCGAAGCTGAAATGCGTCAGATGGCAGAAACCATCATGAAGTATGCAGAGCGCAAGAGAGAAATAGACGCTATGGCAAGAAAGCCTAAAAAGGAGGTGTATGCTTAATGGCAAAGATAACCAAAGGTTATTTAAAGAACATGGACACCGGGAGTATTAAAAAGTTCCAGTATAACCCAACACACTTTCAACACGGGAAAAATGCAACCTACGTGAATATTGAAGCCGTAGGTATGCACCACCCCATCATTGCATTTGTGAAAGGTGAAGCAGAAGAATTTCCTATGGAAATTTATATGTATGACAATCCGTCCACAGGTAAGATTGCGTCATTTGAGAAATTCATATTGAGTTTAATGCCGAAGGACAGAAACCCGTCCGAGTTTACAAAACCAGCTAGTGTTATTGTTGCATACGGACGCACAGTTAAAAAGTGTGTTGTGACCGGGTATACAGTAGACGAGACTATGCACGATAGAAAGCTGAATGTCATGGAAGCAACGTTCACAATAAACTTCAAAACGATAGGAGGGTGATTCCAGTGTTATTTCAAGGTAGTAGGTATCTTTCCTGTAAGCTACACTTACAGAGCGGGGAAACACCAATTCTGACGTTTAGAAGACCATACAAATTCAACATTGATAAAGCTACAACTTATGTGTTCAAGGAATTTGATACAATCGACTATATAGCGTATAAGACTTATGGTGATTCACGTCTGTATTGGGCTATACTTGACGCAAACCCACAGTATCAAAGTGAATTAGAAATACAGGTAGGGGACGTGTTAATAGTCCCCGCCTATGACGAGGTGGTGACATTGAGTGGCAAGTAAGTATGTAATGGCGGTGTATGATATGACACTGAATGGCAGTGATTTAACTACCAAACAAAGAAGTTGTATTAATGCCGTAAACATCATGCACAGTAGTAAAGGTGCAGACACCATGACCGTGAATGTCACAGACCCGGACTTTGTATATATCAATGATGATATTTTCGTAGATGATGTGCCAATAACAGCGGACGTGTATTTCCTCAATAATAACACCAAAGATTCATTTTCTGGTTTTATATCCGCAATAGATATAACCTTCCCAGAAGACGGAAATCCGACACTGGTGTTGAACTGTATTGATGAAACATACCGTATGACCCGTGGCAAGAAAAAGCGTTCCTGGACTAATACCACAAGTGCCGCAGTTGTACAGGCAATCGCCGCCGAATATGGTTATCAGTGTGTGACCGAAGCCGGGTATGCTTTTGAGACACAAGAGACCATAGCCCAAGACAACACAACAGACGCGGATTTTATAGATAAACTCGCGCAAGATGAAATAGAGGACTTCATGTTTAAGTTAGTAGGTAACACCTTGTACTACGTTAAACACGCTGTAATAGGTGAACCGTCAACACATCTTTATTACAGGAGTAATGACTACAGTGTAAAGTCTTTTAGTCCGCAGATTAATAAAGAGACAAAGAAGGTAGAAAGTAAGGCAGACGTTATAACACCTGCAACTAAAGCGAAAGACAGTGCTAGTGTTGCAGGAGGTGGTGAAGGTTCCGCGTCAACGTCTGGCGGTCAAGTAACACCAGACAGTCAAAAGAACATGAAGTACAATAACAAGACTGGAAAATGGAGTGAGGTGTAGTTTATGAGTGTTTCGTATAATGAACCAATAGGGCCAAGTAATAACCCTACAGGAATGAAGTATGACCCAAAGACAGGTAGTTGGACACCCTCATATGCACCTACTTCCAAAGGCGGTAAATCAAACACTGCAAGTAACGGAACCGCTGGGGACAGTAATGGAGGTTTAGGTACTGATAAGAAAGACAGTGCCGCAGGTAAAGCCAAAAAAGAAGCGGTAGAAATTGAGAGTAACACCCTCACCGCAGAAGTACCTTTGGTTCCATCAAACAAGACACTTGCTATCAAAGTTAGAGATACTGTAGCAATAAACGGCGTGGGAAAGTATTTGAGTGGCAATTACTACGTGACTAATAAGACAGTGGCACTAGATACCAGTTCTGGTATCACTGTCTCAATCAGTGTTGTAAAGTCAAAGTTTGCGGATAACATGAAAACACCTACAGAGTTATCCGAGGACGATATAGTAACACTGAACGGGCCAGAACCAGAACCCAGGGTAGAACCCGTGGAATTAGAGTATGCAGATACTTTAAGAGTAGGTGATAAAGTAAAACTGTTTGACCCCAGTGAGTTAGGTGTATCAACACCTGTAGCAAACGGTGTGTTGACCGTAAGTAAGATAAAAGAAGATAACACCAAAGTGTTACTGAGGGAGTTATTCTGCTGGGTAGAAACTGATTTTGTATATAAAGTGTAGAGGTGATTGCAATGAGTAGTAAAGTGTTAGCAGGAATGTACAGAGGAACAGTAGTAAGTGTAGACGACCCGGAGAACAGATACAGAGTTTTAGTGTGTGTCCCTAGCGTTACAGGTGAATATGCCGCTGGCTGGGCTGAACCGTGTTTTCAGTATTGTGCCGATACAGAAGGTGATTGTTTCCTTCCCGTAGTTGGTGACACCTTATGGGTTATGTTTGAAGAAGGTAAGTTAAACAGACCTGTGTGGATTGGAAACTGGTATTCTACAGCTAAAGCACCACAGGACATTGCCACCAGTAAAACAAAACGTGTCATTATGTACCAGGGTACTAAAATTGTAATTGGTGGGGGTGTTGTAGAAGTAGTAGGAAACCTTGCAGTACAAGGCAACATTACCGCAACAGGAAGTATAAGTGCAACCGGTACAGTGACGGGCAGTAATATAAGATAGAGGTGATTTAATGAGTGAGAGAAAGCAGATACGGGGAATAAGTTTCCCGTTCCGTATCAACGTGAGAGGTGGTATTGCTATGAGTGTTACAAACACAAACACCTTTACGCATACGGACGAAGCTATACACCAGTTGTTGACTACAGAGCGGGGAGAACGTTTAATGGAGTTCTACCTGTATTCTGACTTAGACACATTGATATTTGAACCTAATGACGATACCACGAAAAGTCTTTTGGAGTTTGAAGTCAAGGACACGATACAGACACATTTAAGTGACACCCTAGAAATTGATGATATACAGGTGACACAAGATAAAAACCTCATATTTGCGGATATTACATACCACCTTGTAAACTTCGGTGGTAATCTGCATACAACGAGGGTGCAGATAGGAGGTTATCAGTAATGAGTAACGTAGGCAACAGTATGTTAGACTACACCAACAGGGATTATGAATCCGTGAGAAATGACCTTGTGTCCACTCTGCCAAAATACCTGCCAGAGTACACGGACACGTCAGAATTAGACCCTGGAATCGTCATACTAGAGTTAATCAGCCGGGGAATAGATATACTTAACTTCTACCAGGATTCACAAGCTAATGAAGTGTTTTTGCAGTATGCGCAACAAAGAGAAAATATACTTGCAAACAGCTATTCACTGGGTTACACCCCGGCAGAAGCAACACCATCTATATTTGACTTAGTTTTTGTGCTGAACAGTATACAGAAACAGGCTGTGATAATACCCATGGGATTTAAAGTGCACACTGTTAAGACAGAGGTTGACAGTGAAGTGTATTTTGAGACCACAGAAGACCTTGTTATTCCAGTGGGAAGTTTAGGTAATGAGAAAGACACCAGCGGTAATTATCTGTACACCGTAGAAGCAATACAGGGACAGACAATCGAAAGTGAATTAGTCGGAACCAGTACGGGTGCTGAGAACCAGGAGTTTACACTTGCATACGCGCCTGTAATATACACCAGTGTTTCATTGCTGATTAATGAGGGTACTGGTTTTACACAGTGGGACAGAGTAGATAATTTCATTGATAGTCTTCCAGACAGTAAGCACTTCCGTGTCGTACTGAATATGGATAACAAAGCAAAGATTATCTTTGGTAATGGTGTTAGTGGTAAAATACCTAAACCTTACAAGAACGGTATCTACGCTTACTACAGAATCGGTGGTGGAACGATAGGTAATGTAGGTGAGAACACCATCACTGAAATGAATACCAGACCAGCGGTAGTGAAAGAGTGTTTCAATCCTAAACGCGCAAGAGTACAAGCCACAGACAAGGAAACCAATGACGAGGTTAGAATAAACGCACCAAAGTATAACATGACGAAGTATGCACCAGTGCGGGAGGAAGACCACTCTTATCTAGTGTTAAAGGAGTTCAAGACCAAACTTAAATTTGCGTCCGCGATAAGAGACCCAGATGATGTGGATTTAATTGACCTGTATGTGTTAGTCCGGGAAGAATACAGTGATACGTTCACACTTGATGATACACTTAAGGCAGAGATTGAATCCTACTTTGCAGAGTGTCAGATTGTGGGATGTAAACTGAAAGCATACCCGCCGACTTATAAGTCTATTGGTCTTGATTGTACACTTGAAGTAAAAGACACGTTTTTGCGGGACGAAGTGAAAGCTAATGTTGAGCAGTATTTAAGACAGTATTTCAAAATAGGTTATTATGATTTTGGACAAGAGTTATCCTTGACCGACCTTGAAGGTCTTGTGTATACCAACATTGACGGCATAAGGGTGTTCCGTATAAACACAACACCATTGACAATAGTCCCGGCTAAGAGTGAGATTTTAACTTTAGGTTCGTTGACTATATCCGCTACAGGAGGTGCTAAAGTTGTCACGAATTAAGGCAGACGAATATCTTGAATACCTCTATGGTAGACTTCCCACACAATGGAGGTTATTAGACCAAGAAGAAGGTCTTCCTCTGTACAATTATCTTAAAGTGATTGTGTACGGAGGACTTGAAAAGAATATAGACCTTGCGAACAAGTTTACAGAACTGACAGACCCGGTTAGGTGTCCTAGTCCGTTCTTTCCTACGTTATACGAATCCATAGGACTTAAGTATGACTGGGGAATCAGTGAAGTATATCAAAGACGTGTGTTCCAGAATATCGGTGAGTTAATGCGGCGTAGAGGTTCCTATAACTCAATCAGATATTTAATCCGTGTGTTGACTGGAATGGAGTGTAACCTTGACTACCAGAGAAATCCGGTAAAGAACTATGAGAACACAGACCTTGTAGCGTTCCAAGGATATAATAAAGGTGATATTACCGTCCTTGAAATGAAAGGTGAGACGACACAGGACACCACTGAGGGTTATAATGTACTTGATATAGTAGGTAAAACTGCTACAAGTGGTGATTGTCGTGTTAAAGTGTACGATAATGGTGTAATGCAAGTAACTGGAACCCTTTTATCAGACAGTTCAGATATGTACATTAGTAATAACTACACTGCCGAGGAAAAGAAAAAACTTAAACCGGGAATATACACTTTAATAGGAGGTAATAAAGTATATCCAACACCTTTTTTTAAGTTTAGCAATGGTGAAGGTTTTATAGAAATAAAAAATAATACTAACACGACAATGGACGTAACACAGCGTATGTTAGACGCTGATTATAATGTTGTGTCTGGTGTGTGGGGTAGAAGAGGTGTCAAAGTAGTTCCGGGGTTATGTAGACCTTATGTAGTGTGTGATAGTGATAATCCTAATATATTCGACCATTGGGCGTTAAAGATATATGATAAGGCTACCTACACAATACAGAATAACTATGGCTTCACCGTAGTAGGAAATCCAGTATCATTTGATATGGTGCCAACTAAGAGATTTTCAGAGTATGCGGGGAAGACATTGTACATTAGTGGTGAGATAGTTAGTGAGACAACTACCGCGGGCGTTCACACAGAAGTGTCTATAAACCACTATGACGGCACTGCATGGCAAGGTAGTAGTATCAAGTTAGGTGTTGGTAAGTTTAGAAACGTTGCATACACTGTACCAATGACAGCAGAAGGTTCCTATACACGTCTGATATTTAGACCTAGAAATGGCACCATGGTGTTAAATAATATCCGGGTTACTGAAAAACCTTACGTTGATGATAACAAAGTAAGTACAGGTGTTCAATTAATAAATTCGGATATGTTACCTAGTGTAAATAACAACGGTGTTACGATAAATAACAACGGTGATGGTAGTTTTACAGTCAAAGGTACTGCTACAGGATATATTACCAGTATCTATAATCTATCCTTATCACCCGGAACTTACTGTGTAAGCGGAAGGAAAAATAATACTCAATTTTTTATCCGTGTTAGCAAAGACGGTCAGAATTATGTCAATTATACCAATTCTTTTGAGATAAAGGGTGACGAAGCCTGGGTGAAAGCCTTTATCCAAGTAGACAATGGTAAGACAGCAAACGACACAATATGGCCCATGCTTAATACAGGTTCCGTAGCAAAGCCATGGGAACCGTTCACACATGGTATTCCAGTGAAAGGACACGTAACACCGACTGAACCATTTGAACCTTATTCAAAGGGCGCACCATCACCAAGTATAGAGTTTAGACAGCCGTTTCATAATGTAGGAGACCCGGTAAATTTAATCAAGTTAAGGTTATCATCTAAATCATTAAACGGTATATCATACACCAACAACGGTGACGGAACGTTCAGTATTGTTGGTACTAACACTCTTGCCGCAGAAAACACCACTTTCAGAATAGACCAGACAGATGGTAATACGTCTGATATAACCACTTACGAGCCGGGTTATTATTCAATGCATTTTGAAGTGTTGGAAGGGGATAACACATCAGAAGAAATAGGTCTTGCGCTGTACTCACCCGGCATGAATAAGACATACGTGAGTGAAGCAACAACACCTATGTACGTGAGGGAGACAATCAAAGATGGAACTATAGTCCTTATCGTTAAAGGTGGTAAGACTGTAAATTCCAGAATAAGAGTACAGCTACAGAAGGGGTGTTTCTGTACAGACTGGAAACCTTATTCAGAAGGTGGTGTATACGAGTTCATCACCAGTAAGGGAAGACGTAACCTGTTATCACACACCAACATGGGTTACTACGGTTTTTACGCAACACAGTATTCACGTTTGGAACGTGTGCAGACCCCTACTGATAAAAACGCTGTAAAAGCAATATGCACTAAAGCGGGACAGAATTACGGTATAAGAAACAGGGTACCAGACTTTAAGGCAAACACCATTAAACCAAACACTATATATCAAGTGTCTTTTGATTACTACTTAAGCACAAACAACAATGTAGAGCTAAGGTGTGATTTACAGCGTGACAAAGATTGGGTCAAAGTTGTAGAATTTAATGCTAAGGCTACAGAAGTACAGAAGTGGAATAGTGTAGAATTTAATGCTAAGGCTACAGACTTTTTACAGATAAACACTGATTTAATATTGACCTTATATGTAAGTAGTGGCAGTAATGCTGTAGGTGATTATATCACCATTCAGAATCTACAGTTACACGAAACAGACTTACCTAACGAGTGGGTGCCAGCGTTAGAAGACCATACAGCAGGAACACCAAACAATGATGATGTACAGTTATTTGACGCGTCACAGTTACGTCCTTTACACACAGATAAAACTACTGTGACAGTGGCAAGTAATGTTATCACCATAACCACTACAGAAGCGTGGGGTGGTGCTAAGTACGAAATCACAGAGTTAGTGAGAGGCAGAGAAGTATTTATAAGTGGTGTTAAGAAGTCTGTAACGCCCGGTAGTACAGGAGAAACCGCATTGCAAGTTAAAATCACTAAAGCAGATGGCACCAAGTCATATACCTCAGAGGGACACAGTGTTGTAGTGGAAGACGATATTAAGTCTGCTATCGTTGAATTAGTAACTAATAATACCGGGTCAGACTTAGAAGCACCTAAAACGGCTACTTTCACTGATGTAATGTTGAACTTTGGTAACAGAGCATACCCATGGAGACCTTATGACCCGTCCACTGCAATAATACCAAAACCGGAATCAGTGAGTGATTATATCCAGCGGGCAATGATTAATTTAACAGCACCTTTAAGAAGTTGTGGACTAATCAATCCTGTACGTGATAGAATTGTAAGGACAGGTACTAAAGACGCGTACAAGTGGAAAGTGCATAGACGTGTAGGTGTTCAAGTATTAAATGGTACTGAGAGTTGGGAAGTGTCTTTCGTGCAAGGTAGTTATATCCGTTTCGCGTTGATTAACAATGACCTGTACGATATTGCGGGGCCAAGAATGTGTGATGGTCTTCCTTATGAATCAGTGTATGACAACACTATGACACATGAGTGTGTACACAGCAGTTTAGAGGACGGTCGGATAGGAATAACAGTCCTTTTAAGCAGATTAGCAACGTCTGATGTAGCCGGGTTTAAATCGTGGCTGACAAGTAATAATCTGACCGTGTTATATGGTAAAGCACAGATTGACTATGAAGACCTGGACGCAACGTCACAAAGACAACTGAGTGCGATAGAAGCATATAACAGTGAACACACAACCTATATGTATACCATGGATAGTGTGAATCCGGAACTGCTTGTAGAATACACAGGTTTTGGACGTTATCTGTTTATTGCAATGTTAGCGGCGGATATAGAGCAGTTAAGGAATATGGACAATAGTGTTAAACTCGTAGAGAGGTTCTTAACACAGTTCGTACCGTACTATATAACACCTGTAGTAAGTGGTGAAGTTGCACAGCAAGAAATAACAGGTACACACCATATGGGTGTTATTGTCACTGAATCAAAGATATACACACTTGTACAGTACAGGTCAGATAACCTAACACCACAGTAAAGAAAGGAGCGGTAAAGAAATGGCAACATGGAGAACAGACTGTACGTTCATTACTAATGAAGGGTTAGCTTTAATAGCAAAACTCGCGTTAGGTGACAAGCAGTTAGAATTAACAAGGTCTGCCTTTGGTAGTGGTAGAGTACCAGAAGCTATGCTGGCAAGACAGACAGCCTTAACAGACGAGGTGAAAAACCTCGTCTTCACTGATAAGAGAGTGGTAGATAACAGCACCGTGATACAGACACAGATAACCAATGAAGGTGTTACCGCACAGACAAACATCAACCAGTTAGGGTATTTTGCAAATGACCCGGATAAAGGTGAGATACTCTATCTGATAACACAGTGTGACCAGGACACAGCAGATAAGTTACCAGCGTATGCAGATACTCCTACGGTGCTGTCCTACAGCATACAGTTATTCCACGAAAATGGTGTGCAGATAAATGCTACTGTAGACCTTGCCGGGTATGTAAATAATATGCGGTTTAATGAGTATAAAGCCGAGGTAACAGAGACACTTAATAACTACGTGTTGAAGACCGGGACGCTTAACCTTAACACCGTGGAGTTTAGTATGGCTTCAAGTAAGGTTCTGCCCGTATCCGCAGAAACGTTACCAAATATTATCGGTAAGATAACAAAATACCTCCATGATTGGGAGCGGTCATATTTAATGACCCTACCAGCCTCTGGCTGGGCCGGTTCCGCTGATTCCGGGTGGACACAGCGGATAAGGGTAAGTGGTATAGATAACACCACAGATGAATATAAATTCTACAGGACAATACCAGATGACGTGAACACACCGGCACTTGCAAAGACCTATAAGAAGTCTGCCGGGTTTGTTGATGAAATGTACCCTGTGAACGTGAGTGGCACAGTGTATGTAGAAGCAAAGTGTTGGAACAAAGTTCCTACAGTAAACCTTGTGTTTACACTAGAAGGGAGGTAATCATTATGAAGTATATAAATGCGTCTGGCGGTGGTGGAGGTGGTACTGGTTCTGATGATGTGACAGCACTCAACAAACACGTACTGGAACCGTACACAGCAGTAACAAAAGAGAGTGATGATGACCCCGCAAAAGGAACTATGAAGAATTTAGTAGACCGGGCCACAATAACGCACACATCAGATAATGCAACAAAGGTGTTGTTAGCAGATGAAGCCTATATAGCAGAAAACTCAGATGGTGTTAGACGTGTTGAGTTACGTTACAACGGTGATGAAGGTTTTATAAAGCCTAACACATTAGTTGCATACCCAGAATCACAAGCAGGAGCAAAGTTTGGTATTACAGCAGACAAGATAGCAAACGGTCAAGTAGTGTTGGGAATGACCGGGACGTATAAAGGTTTAGGTAATGCTACAGCCGCACAAGTCCTTAGTGGTTATTCGTTTTCTTCTGCCGCTTTAAGTAATGCCTCTGGTTCTATGCCAGATAGAGGTGCATGGGGTGCGACACTTGCAATCAACGGCAGTGTTACAATACCTGCCGGGTATCACAATGGTTCTGGACGAATAACACAAAGTATTGCCACAAAAGGAGCAACCACTATAACACCCATGTCTGCACAGCAGACAGCCGTAAGTGCTGGCACCTATTGTAGTGGCAATATAATCGTTGCTGGGAACGGCAACTTTGTAGCAGGAAACATTAAAAAGGGAGTAAACATCTGGGGTGTGGTAGGAACTTTTGAAGGTTGGGTACCTACACCACAGGACTGGTATTACAACGGTGTAAACACCTATGGAGTAGGATGTAATAATGCATACTTCCGATTTGAGAATACCCGCATATACTGTTTTTCTACTTCGTCTTCTAGGGTAAATAGTATCCAATTCAGAAGAGCCTACAACGTACAATCGTATTCAAGACTTAATTTTAATGGACATTTTATAAGTAACGCGGTGACTATTAAAGTAGACTTAGGAGGAAGTAATATAAGCACCACAGTTACTAATGTACCAAATGGAGCGGGTTCTTTTAGTATTGATATATCACAGATATCCTCTTTTTCTGGTTCAGAAGTCCTATGGATACGTGACCTTAAAGAAGGTCTGTTCTTTAATAGAATATCACTATCTTAGACCTTTGCTTTTGAAGGTTGTGGTATCCATTACGTAAGTGTTTATTAATTAATCTCCATCTGTGTTGGTATCTACCATGCAAGTGGAGATTAATTAATAAACGTCCATATTTTAATAACACACCCCAAAAGTTATAGGCTATTCTACATAGATGTGGTAAATCATTAGTTGGTTATTTGGGACATACCAATTTGAGACAATTAACTCAAAAATTGAGGTTTGATGAAATGCGGATATATCTGTAATTATAAAGGTATCATCTTTATTGATAACGAAGTTATTGTAGTTTGCTATCTCTACACCATTAAGTTTTTCAATAAATTTAAATTTACCGATTGTGTCGGCGGACGTACATCTTGTCCTTATACAAAGTTTATTAAATGGAGAAAAATTAAATGCAGAACTTGCAGTTAATTTTACACTCGTTTTATACGGAATATTTAGTAGGATACACCCACTCTCAAATGTCACATCTTGTCCGCTAGTTACGTGTAGACCTACTACGTTATTACCCATCTTGTATAAGTCCCAAGAGCTAGGTACCCAACCTTCAAAAGTTCCTGTAATAGGAACTAGAAATGTGACTTAGAGTGTGGTATAATGAAAGACATATGAGAAAGGAGGTTACAGCCATGGACGGTGACGATATCGTAAAAGTAGTAGAAGGTGAGCCGATAGTGACAGACCCCTTAGACATATGGGTGTTAGACGACCCCGCCAGAAACGGTCACGGTGAAATAGTGTGTTTAAGAGAAAATTCCACAGGTGATGATTCCTTGACACACTACGTCATAGACCAGTCGCAAATGTTTGCGGGAAAGTGTGATGATTATATCTTAGGTTACTGTTACGAAGTGACGAAAGACAAAGACGGGAAAGTGTTACAGACCAGTGTGTATCCCTACAAAGACTGGGAGACACTGAACACTATTCAGAGACTTTGGGAAGAATCACAGCGCAACAAAAGAAATCTGGATATGACAAGTGAAACACTCGTTGACCTTGACTACAGACAGACAATGATGGAGTTAGGTCTTACACCATAATATGAGGAAGGAGGTCTAAAAATGCCGAGTGAAGTTACCTACAAGAATTGCAAGACATTGTATATCTTGCGCAAGGAGAGTGGAGGTCTTACTGCTCAGTTTGTGGAACAGCAGAGCAATATCCTTGACACATTTTTAATGGCAGGACGTATCACTGAAGAACAGTACACAGAACTGAACGGTATTCTCGCAAATACAGCACAGTAAAGACAGGAGGAAGGAACAATGAAGTTAAGACCAAATATCAACAAAGGCTATGTCAATGCGGGGCCTGGAACACCAGATAAGAAACCTGGAACTGGTGTTGATGTGAAATCAACTCACGTTGCAAAAGACCCTTACACTGGTAGTAAGAATCCCGGTAAGGGAAAAGACGAACCGAACCATATTGAAGCTGGCCCTGGGGACGAACAGAAAAGACCCGGCACAGGCAAACCGAAAAAGCCCGTAAAGAAATAAAAGACGGTCTTATACAAAAGACAAAGACGTGGAGGACACGTAAACCAGTATAAAGCGAGGTGATAAAGTTGATACAAATGGAAACGTTAATCACAATTATTTCCTTGATTGTAGCTGGTGTGTCTTGTATAGGCGGCCTTTACTTTAATACTCGTAATTCCAGCAAAGCTGATACAGACCGGGTGATTGAAGAAGCAAAAAAGGACGCTAAGTTGGAAGTAAAAATGGAGGAAGTTGTAAGGAGCAATGCTCAGTTGTCCACTGACGTTAAATCGTTACTGTCTGAATTTCAGAAGACCAGCGAAAGAATGGCATTAAACGAATCGTCTATGAGGTCTTTACACAAGCGCGTTGATTACCTTTTCGATAAGATGGGTATTGACCGCCGAATAACAGACACGGTGCCGGACAATAAGACAGTTTAGGAGGTGTAAAGTAAAATGCAGACGCAGGATTTAGGACAATTCATTGTCGAGAATAAGCAGATTATCGTTCCTGTAGTGTACGTGTTAGGTATGTTCCTTAAGAAAACACCGAAAGTCCTTGATTGGATTATTCCGTGGATTCTTTTAGCAGTGTGCATTGCGCTGTCTATCGGAATTGACCTGTATACACCAGAACCGATTAATTTTGCGGTAGCAATCATGCAGGGTATTCTCTGTGCGGGTGAAGCTGTCCTGGTTAATCAGTTAATCAAGCAGACGAAAAACAAATAAGCCGAAAGACCTGTACAGAAATGTATGGGTCTTTTATGTTATGGGTGTTGTTTATGAAAATTGTATGTAACAAGAACTGTAGAAAGTGCGGAAAATTAAACGCAAAGACAGACGATAAAGGTTATCCATGGGCGTGGGAGTGCTTGAAATTTAATGAGCGCATACCACAGGAGAGATTAGAACGTTCAAAGACATTTGTAAGATAAGGAGAGTGTGTTTAATGGCGATTTATGTATCTAAGGCACCGTTAGCCTATCCAATCATTCAGAAGGTCACAGACGAGCATTTTAAGTGGCTGGATTATTGCGAGAAAGACTACCAGAAATATTTAGGAACCTATGATAACCCAGAAGATTATCAGCAACACGCCGGGGACGGCAATATGACCGTGTTTGCTAAACTGTACAAAGAGAAGACAGGTATTGATGTACAGGGACAGCCATGGTGTGACAGTTATCAAGACACTGTACTGATTCATCTGTTTGGTGTTGATAAAGCAAAGCAGTTATTAGGTGGTTTTAGTGCTTATACACCTACCAGTGCGAATTTTTTTAAACAGATGGGAAGATGGTTCAAAGACCCTAATGTCGGTGTACAGGTTTTCTTTAAGAACAGTACACGTATATACCATGTAGGATATGTGTACGATTGGGACGAAAAATATATTTACACCATTGAAGGTAACACGTCTTCTGCACCGGGAGTTATTGCAAATGGCGGGTGTGTTGCTAAAAAGAAGTATTTAAGAACAGACCCCAAAATTGCAGGTTACGGATTCCCAGACTATTCTATTGTGAATGTGTTTGAAGAAGGTTGGGTACGTGCCGCAGACGGTGTACGCTGGTGGTATCAGACCAGAGAGGGCAAATATCCTGCAAACGTGTGGTGTATTATCAATCACCACTGGTATCTGTTTGACAAAGAAGGTTATATGCTCACTAACTGGCACACATGGGACGGGAAGAATTGTGATGTACCGGGTGATGAAAACTGGTACTTCCTTGAAACTTCCACTAAACACAACCTTGAAGGTGCTATGTACGGTCAAAGACCAGATAGCGCAGTTGGTCTTTTATCCCCGCTTTACGTTAGTGACAGTAACTTGATTCCTGTCCCTTAGAAATACCCGCTGTGCGCGGGCGTGAGGCATAATTTATATAAATATATTTAATACACATAATTAAATGTTTTATATATATATATATTTATTCTTTTCTTTGTAACACTTTCTTTTCTTAAGCCCGGTCTAACCCACCGGGTTTTTGTTTGCAATAAAATTGATTCAGTGTTACACTATATCCAAAACTAAAACGAGAGGTGACGAAGTGTTAAAAGTAAAACCCGTAGGAAAAGAAAGACACCTATATTTATCAGAGTGCGCGACATTAACAAACCCCACCAAGAAAGAAGTAAAATCAATTAAATCGGCAACCACCTTTACGAATCCAGCATATGAGCGGGCAAAGAAATATACTCATTACACGTCCTATAAGATTCCCCAAACACTATGCTTTAGTAGTGTAGGTTATTTTAGAGGTGTTCCAGCTATCAGATTCCCTATAGGTCTTAGATTTGAGGTATCAGAAGACAGACCGATACATAAGGTCATAGACTACAGGGTGTTTGAAAAACCAAAACATAGACCGCCAGAGTTTAAATTAACTTTGCGGGAAGACCAAGAAAGAGCGTTGCTACAGTACGTGAGTATAAACGCATGGCAAGAAAAACAGCCTTGTGGTCTTGTACAGTTGCCGACCGGGAAAGGAAAGACTATATTATCTTTAGCGATAGTGAATGAGTTTAAGTTAAAGACGTTAGTCATAGTGCACACCAATGGTCTTGTTAAAGCCTGGACTGACGATATAAAGAAAGCCTTTGATGGTAAAGTTGTGCCGGGTCTTATAAAAGCTAAAAGCAAGACTGTAGGGGACTATATAACCATAGCAACCATACAGACGCTTAATAACATACCAGAGGACGAATTAGAGACCTTATTTGATACCTTTGGGCTTATTATACAGGACGAGTGCTTGGTTGGTGATACCTTAATCACCATGCAAGACGGTTCATATAAACCCATTAGAGACATTAGAAACGGGGATAAAGTTGCTGTAGGCGGCACCGTTAGTAATGTGTTTAGTAGGAAGTCTGAGATATATGAATTAGTATGCAGACATTCCACTATAAAAGGTAGTCCTACACACAAGACATGGTGTGTTAAAAAGAAAAACGATAAACACAATTACTATAGTAAGGAAGACCTTGTACAACTTCCGCTAAAAGACATAACCACGGACTATTTAATACCTGTTAGAGTAGAAGAACCAATAAAGAAACCTAACACTTTAGGCAGTAATTTATGTGCTTTTATCGCACTCATAATCTGTAGTGGACACCTAGATAAAAAAAGTAATCGGGTTGTTGTAAATGTATCAAAAAACACTGACTTCTATAGAAGTGTATTTGAAGAAGGGTGTAAGTGTTTTGGTGTTACTGCAAGTACCAGTTATGATTGCCGAGGAAACTTAAGAATGTGGACAAACAACATAGATATAAGATATTTTCTTGAAACCACTATGAATATAAACAAAGGTAAAAAGAACAATGTTGTTAGTGTCCCACGCTGGATACTTAATGCGTCAAACACAGAGGTTAAATCCTTTATAGAAACGTGTTTTAACTGTAGCGGTGATTTACAGGAAAACAAAGCAATGCACTTTAACTGCGCGTCACAATCGTTTTCTATGGGACTTGTGTTATTACTTAAAAGGTTTGGTGTATTAAGCACTATTCACTGTGTTAATAAACGTAAAGGTGTTAAAATTCAATACCGTGTTACTGTAGGAGGTAAGAACTTTAATAAGTTTATGGACACATTTAATCTGCTGTCATATAAAATGACCGATAGCAGAAATACAGGTAAACGCACGTTCAATAACAGATATGCGGGTAACTACTTTCTTAGTGATGTAGTGAGTTGTAAGTCTTTAGGTTACACAGAGGACGTATATGATTTCACTGTGAGTAAAGATAACCATAGTTTTATAGCAAATGGCGTTCTAACTCATAATTGCCATCACTGCCCTAGTACAAGCTATGAGTTAGTGAATAGATTCAGAGCCACCTATAGATTAGGTCTCACAGCAACACCAGAAAGAAATGACGGTCTCACATTCTTAATGACTTTATATTTTGGCGGGTTCTGTTATGAGTACAACAAAGAGTTACAGAAAGACCAGAAGAAAGACAAAGACATTTTACCCTTTGAGGTGATACACCGGGCCATGAAATATTCCTTTACGCCTATGTTACGTCCAGTGGGACAAAGAGGGTATAAAGTATTGCCATTTGACTATCCCGTGAATAAATATGGCCCGGAAGATATACCTATTGATTCTATACCTTATAGAGACAGACCGAAAGTAAAGTACAACGAGGTATCAGACCTTGTGATGTTAGATGAAAATAATATCAAACAGGTGTTACATGATGTGTATACAGAAGGTGTTATTAATAACCGTAGTTGTGTGGTGTTCTTTACCAGTCGTGTGCACTGTGAACACTATTTCCAGAAGTTCAAAGAAATGGTGACACGCACCACTAGGTATACGTCTGGGAATACAAAGTTTAGTAATATAGCACAGTTATACACAGGTGCCACAAAAGATGATGAAACGTGTTTAAAACGTGCAATAGACCGAGAAGTGATAGTTACCTTCACCACCTTTGGTAAGAGCACAGAGGGGACTAATATACCGTGTTTAGAAGTAGCGTTTTTAGTTACGTCTATTAATGACGGTAAAAACACCGAACAGGCCGTAGGACGTATTCGCCGCAAATGTGACACCTACCAGAAATTAGGGCGCGTAAGAGTGTATGACTATGACTATAACAAAGTGTATATGTTGAGGTCTCACTACAGAACACGACTTGAAAGATATAAGACCTTGAAAGGTAAAATCATTGATGTATAACTATGTTCATATTGACTAATACTTATAATGAAGCTATAATTAACGTTAGTATAATTTAAGGAGGTAAAATTGTGGCATTAAGCATAAGGGACATAAAAAGACAGACCTTAGAAGGTAAAGTAGCACGTTACGACCAGATAAGGTCACAGATGAAAGCACTCAGCGAGGAAAAAGACGAATTGTCCAAAGAGATTAAAGAGTTTGCGTCCAAAGAGGGTGTTAAAGATTCCTCCGGGTCTTATTACTATGACAATGACGGGTTTGTGTTCGGCAGTGTTGCAAAGACCGTGAGAAAGATAAACCAGGAGAAAGCGATTGCCTTTTTTAAAGAAATGGGTTATTTAAGGTGTATCAAGAAAGTAGAAGTTGTCAATGAAGCCATGGTAGAAAGATACCTTGATGAAGGTAAGTTGACTGTAGAAGACCTGGAAGACATAACAGACAGCACAACAACCTACAGTGTTTCAGTAACACGCAAGGAAGAAATGCCAGAGGTTGAACAGACCTCTTTCTCCATGGCGGCGTCCAGAAAACCAAAGTTAAGAGTAAGGAGGTAATGTATATGCCATTCAAAGGGCCTGTCAAAGTTAAAGTACCGTCTGGTGAAGTAGTGAATTGCTACTATTTATATGAGTTAGCAGAGAGACTAGGTAGACAGTCCCAGACAGTGAGAAAGTGGGAGATTGCAGGGACTATACCACAAAGCGGGTTCCGTGATAAATTTAATTGCCGTCTGTATTCCGAGGAACAAATGCAGATTATAATTGAAGAAGCGGAACGCGCCCATTTAAGACCGGGTAGACACCCCGCACACACTACGTTTGCTATGCATGTAAGTAGACGCATGAAGGAGTTATCAGACCGTTACATGACACCAAAGAAAAGTGTTGCGGTATGAAATAAATTTGTAGAAGGGAAAGAATAAGTATGAAATTTAAAGAAGCATATAGACTTATGAGAGAAGACAAGAAAGTGAAGTTGCCTAGCTGGTCTGGATTTTGGTGTTGGGATAAAACAAAGAAAGTATTATCATGCACACTAAAGAAGGAGAAGTGTTAGACATACGAGACACCAAGAACGTAGGGTATACACTTACGAATATCTTTAGTGATGAATGGGAAGAAGCAACACCAATAAACACCCCGCTGATTGGCGGTTCATTAGCAATGTCATTTGAAACGGCATTAATGTTAATGAAGTGTAAGAAACGTCCTATGAGAAGAAACACCTGGGAAGACGGGACGTATATTATTACATGGGACAGTGCAGAAGGACCGAGACTTAAAAAGACTACGGCTAAATCATGTAGCTTTAAAGTATATACACCAACACAAGAAGATATGTTCACAGATGATTGGACATATTTTGTACACAAGGAGGACTAAACAATGAAAGTACCTGTTAAGAAAAAGACTGAGGATAAGGTGAAGAAAAGCATTAAGCAATTAAATGCACCAAACCTTACACCAGAGGAAACAGAAGCACTTGAAGACATGTTACAGGAGACAGAACCCAGTGGGGTTCCTATTGACCGTCTTAATAAAGTGGTCGAGTTTGTGTTTAACCGTTTCAATCTGCAAGACAAGGACTATCAAATTGATTCTTATGCAGAGAAGAATGGTAAGGTGAAATTGAGTGTTAGTAATCCGCAGTACACCGTGGCTGTTACAATCAATGACCGGGAAGAGCACCCAGAACTTGTGTATTAACAAAGAGGAATACGCATGGCTGTAAAAGTGATTGAGTATGGCATAATGATGGGGTTGCCGTGAATTATGAATACAACATTACAGAGAGAAAACTGAATTGCTATAGAGTCAGCGAATATTAAGATTTGGAGGATTATGTGGAAGAAAAATGTCTTGATTGTAAATGGTGTGAAATCATTGAGAATGGTGCATATGGATTTTTGGGTGAATCGCTATTGACGTGTGCAATAGATGAAGAAGATACGGAAGATATTGCAGTATGCTTTGAACCGAAAGAAAATTAAAATTTCCGAGAGAACCGGAAGAAAGGAACAGAGATGAAAAAGTCTGATGCGAAATGGAAAGCGAGAATTTTTAAAGACAAGGTATTAAAACCTGCTATCAAAGACCAATTACAAATTCTTTCTCAGGTGGTGCTTTGTAGCAAAGAATTAAAAATAGAGTATTACAAAGATGCTGTTTATGCAGATGGAAAGACAAAATTATTTGAACAATACCCATCATGTAAACAATGGGAACATAGATATTGTCCAGCTAAAGGAAAGAAATATAGGGGTTATGTAACGCCTGGTGGGTATATGTTTTTTTGGAGACAGTGAAATAGAAATATATTGTAAAGTGATTGCGGCATTTGCTAGTGAGGAATCACCATTAATCATTCCTTTTAGCGAAACGTAAATTAGCTAAACTGACATTTTGGAGGATGCGAATGTATCAATATTATATATCGGCGGCAACCAATGTTGGTTATGTATCTTTTGTGTATAAACTTGATTTTAAGATGGATATAGTAGTGAAGGAGCGTTGAAAGTGAAAAGAAAGTTAAGCAACCCACAGTTAAGAACACAGACACAGAAGAATGTAAGAAAAGGTAACACCACCGTAACCAGAAAGCGTGACGGTGTAGAAGATTTAATAGAAAAAGGTGCTGTAGCAGAACTTCCTATTAAGAGACAGTCCAACACAGAACCACTTGTCGGTATGAGTAAGGGTATCACCAAGAATATGCAGAACTATGAAAGCCTGCGACTGGACGTGTGGTATAGTGATGTTGTCAGAAAAGGTGAAACACCACAAGACGCATTACAGCGTGTAGAAGCGGTTATAGATACCGTCCTTGAAAACACTGTAGCGTACTATCTGGACGATTGAGAGGTGTACCTATGAAATACTCCGATAAAGTGTTAGATGGTGTTAAAAGACTACTCTGGTGCGATTTACACACCATCAACGTTAAGAGACAGAGAGCAGAAAAGCAGGACAACAAAGAACTTGCTAAAATGTACAAAGACCAGGGAGAATTGATAGCCACACTCATTGCCAATACACCTGGGCTACAGGATAAATTAGGCCAGTCATAAGACTGGTCTTCTTTTGACCTTATATGTGTTTATGTGTTAAAATGCTAATATAATAAATAAGTGTGAGAGAGGGGAATTAAATATGAACGACATTGACGGTCTTTTGAGCGAGTTTAGAAATGCCAGAGGACAGGAGTTAAAGCCGCCCCAAAAGAATGATGGTGTTGTAAACAGCGTACACGCTGAGTATGACAAGGGTAAGACACATTCCGCAAGCAAGTGGTATAATCATTTTCTTGCACTGTATGACGATATGGAAAACACCATAGACGATTGGACAGTAAGAGACTTAATGTACTACTTCCGGGAAAAATCCCGTGAGAATGGGTGTAACTATGTTATACACAACATGAGACGTGATATGGGAATCTTCAAGACACTATGTAGTAATTTTAGTAATCGGGACATAGTGTTGATGATTGAATTTCTGTATGAGAGCGGGCAAAAGTATTTATCATTAGACACCCTACAGCCTACGGTGTTATCTAGTAATTGGGTTATTACTATACAACGTGACGCACACCTGTGGTTAGACGATAAGTTTGACCCGGACAAGAAGAACGTTGATAAAAAGAAACCTTCCTTATATAATAAGAAAGCAACACCTTCCAGAGAGTACACAAAGCCAAACACTGGAGAGAGTAAAGTTAGAATAGGAGCGTGGAAGTAGTGAGACCAAGAAGAACAAGTTACAAACAGTCAAGTCTTTTGATGGTGGGTATTCCTAAAAAATTCTGTGAGTGCACACTAAAAGACTACAACACCTTTGGGTCTACAGACTTAGTGGCATTGAAAGACTACATTAGATTTTACATTGAGAATGTAGAAGACACTTTCAAAGAGTGCCATGGTCTTTATATGTATGGTAGTAACGGTGTGGGTAAAACCATGTTAGCGTCTATTATCCTACGTGAAGCATTTATGTGTCGTTTCACTGTCAGACGGTGCACCTTTGCTGATTATATCGCAGAGTACACCAGAGCGTGGTCTTGCACCGGGAAAGACGAAAAAGACGCAATGGAAGATAACCTGTTTACATACTACAAGGGTGTTGAGTTCCTTGTGTTAGAAGAAGTGGGGAAAGAGATTGACACAAAGATAGCGCGACCGATATTAGAAGACCTTTTGAGGTATAGAGAAGAAAAGGGCCTTGTAACCATCATGTGTTCCAACATAACCCCGGAGGACTTCTTTGAGAGATACGGCAACAGTATAATGTCTTTAATGCAGGGTAACATGACCCCTATCGAGATTGTGGGGAAAGACCGCCGAGAAGTTAAAGACCACTATTAAGGAGGAAAGCATTGTTAAAGCTGAAAGTAAGAAAGAAGGTCTCCGAGACAAAACCGAACACGCATGACTGGGAGTTAATATCCAGTCTTGCAAGACAGATGGTAGATATTGAGCGGGAGATAAACACCCTCAAAGAGAAGTACAACGAGGTCAGAAAGCAGTTAGCGTGTGCGAAGTACAACAACCTGCAGTTAGGCAAGAAGTACAGTTACAGGACAGACAAGAGTGTTGTAGAGGGTATATTAAGATACCGCACCACCTACGATAATCGAAACGAATACTTTGAGTTGCAGGTAGTAAAGAAAGACGGTCTGATAGGTGAAGTAGTCCGCGTAGTGTTAAACCCGGACGGCCTCACTTTGATAGAGTAGTTTGTGGCACACAAATAAGTATGATATAATAGCGCATAGTGCAAACAACCATTATGCGCTAATTTTACATAGAGAGAAGGTGTTATAATTGTTACACGGAAACATATCTAACCAGTCCGGCACAACCATAGCGTTCCGCTGTGAAGACTTCCTTATTAAGTTCCACAATGACACATTGACTGATAGAGTTGTGTCTTTCTTTGCGGGTAAAGAGAAACGCGCGGAGGTAGATAACAAAGTGTTAAGTGTCATGGAACACTTGTACAGAAACACAGAGTACAACGTGGACTTAGTGATTGAGAGAAAAAACTACACTGATAAGCTAAAATCCATGGTAGAAGATATGCCATGTAGTCGTGTGGTGTTGATTGATAGTCTCAATAACATAGGGTCACGCATTTTAATAGGTGATTTAAGCTACTATGTTGATGACGATTATGAACGTAGGCGGCAGATAAACAGTAACTATGCAGTGACGCTAAACGAACTTAGAAGTATGACAAGAATAGGACGGTAATCGTTTTGAGTGACAAGAACCTAGATAAACTCAATGTTGAGCGGGGTCTTATATCAAAGCTGATAGAGACACGGGACATTGAGACCATAACTACATTAGATATAGACACCAGATTCTTTACCGGGGAACACAGACGGGTGTTCAGCTACATAACAAAGTTTGTGTTAGAGAATGGCGAGGTGCCAACACCACGTGTTGTAAAGAAGAACTTCCCAAACTACATCATTGAACGATATTACAATGACGACCGGGGAGAAAAGATTTACGGCACAGCAGAACCACTTGACTATTGGTGTTCAGAGATACGCCGAAAGTTGAAACACAACACCCTTGCAGAAATGATAGAAAAAGCGGGAGAGACGTTAGGTGAATTTGATACTGAGGAAGCGTATAAGCAGATTAAGAAAGCTATCTCCTATGTTGATAGTGAGGTAGAAATAACTAAGTCGGTAGACATTACAGACAGCACCGATAAGCGAAAAGAAGTTTATGAAAAGAAGAAGTTAAACCATGGTATTGTCGGTCTTGAAACAGGTATAATACCTTTAGACAGAATCCTAAGAGGTCTTCCAGACGAAACACTGACTATGATAATAGCCACCACCGGAGTGGGAAAAACCTTTATGCAAGTTTTAATTGGTTCTTATCTTGCATTAGAGGGTTACAAGGTACAACACTTCATAACTGAAATGTCTGATAATCAAATGCGAGACAGGTATGAAATGATGTTGTACTCAATGACCGTGGGACACATAAGCTACAAGCAGTTTAAAGAAGGTAAACTTCCATTTAAGCAGGAGAAGTCTTACTATGAATTTTTAGACGAGATACTACCAGACATAACCCCGGTGATTCTTACACCCGCAAAGGGTGTTCTTGCAATGAGAGCAGACATAGAGAAAGAGAAACCAGACCTTGTTATGATTGACGGTGTTTACCTCATGCAAGACGACCAGGGGGCAAAAGACGATTGGTTAAGGGTAGCGCACATTACCCGTGACTTAAAGACCGCCTGTAAAGATTTACACCTACCGTTTTTAGGTAACACACAAGCAAGTCAAACTACGTCAAAGAAGACCGGGCCAGGACTTGATTCGATTATGTACACACAAGCCATAGGACAAGACTGTGATAACATCATAGCCATGTGGCGTGATGAAGTGATGTATAATGAGAAAGAAATGGGTGTTAAAGTCTTAAAACAAAGAGAAGGTGAACAAGGTCAGTTCATAATGACCTGGGACTTTGAGACAATGACCTTTAAGCCCATTTACAGTGTAGACCAAGACGGTAATTCCAATCCAGAAGAAGATGAAGACGCAGAAGACGCTTTACTGGATTAATAGCATTAGACGGTGTTTGAATAGCACCGTTTTTGTTGTATAATGACACATATTTGAAAGAGAGGTGATTGTATTGTTTACTCGTTATAGAATCATGAAGACCCTGGACACGTTAAAAGGTGAATGTCATGTTCGGTGTGTTTCATGCGGGAAACTAATGACACCAAAAGAAGTGTATTATTTTGGAACCACCTGTGAAAAGTGTGAGCAAAAACAGTTAAAGAGGTTAGAGAATGAGCGAGTTATTGACGAAAGAACAAGTTGAGGACTTATTAGATTACATAAGTGTTGATAAAGTAGGGGTGTGGAAGGGTAGTAATATCCAGTTTTGTTGTCCTATACACGGTGAATCACACCCATCATGCGGAATCACTACGGAAGCTATAGACAGAGACACGGGCAGAACATTTCAAGCGTTTAACTGTCTTGCGTGTGGTGCACACGGTAACTTAGTTAAATTCCTGTGGAAAAGTATGCCAGACGATTTCAAGACATATTGGGACGCCGCTTACTTTATGCAGGAGCGTTATAATCTGTTTTATGAGTTTGACCCGGACAGTGTTGAATCAGTTGCGCGCTATGATGAACAATACGAGGACAATGACGATTCAGAAAGAAGAATAATTAAGCCAAAGTATTTCATAGCACCATTTGAGAGCGGCAAGAAGACCTATAGATATTTCTTTGAGCGGGGATTTACAAAGTCCGAAATGAAAGAATACATGATAGGTCTTGACCGTGAGAGTAAGACCATCACTATACCCGACTTTTGGGAAGACGGTCAGTTAGCGGGTGTTATTGGTCGTTATGTGTCACCACACAGAAGACACAATGAGCGGTATAAAATATACGACTATCCCAAGAATGATTTAATATACCCGCTGGACAAAATTAAGCCTGTCAACAACACCATTATCATTATGGAATCCATGCTAGATACAATACGTGTTAGACGACTGGGTTATGAGAACGCCGGGTGCATTAAAGGTATGTTAATGTCTGCAAGACAAGCTAGATGGCTACGCGAGAATTGCGCGTGTGTCATAGACCTGTTTGATAATGATAGTGGTGGTATTAAAGCTCGGAAGATTGCAAAAGAACGTCTTTATGATATAAACTATAAAACGTGTGTTTATCCAGAGTACGGGAAAGACCCGTGCGACTGGGAAGACGAGGATTTAATAGAAACTATTGAGAGTGCAAAAACTATGCACGTATTTAAAGTACCACGATTATAAGGAGGTAGTGTAATGGCTGTATATGCATATGAGAAAGTAAAAACACCAAAAGAAAAAGCAGAGTTATATAAGTCACAACTTAGGTCATTCTACGGGTCTTTAGAAAATGCTGTAAACTATCGTGTGTGTTCATTGGACTATTCCGTCATAGACAAAGGTATAGTGGATTGTGTGAACACCTTCAATCAACATGGTCTGCACACCATATACTCATGTTCGGGACATAGTGAGACTGATAATGCCTTTGTGGTGTTTGCGACATATGTCACCCGCGAAAAGATAGAGCACGAGTTTGAGTTGTTAGGTATCAAGAAAGGTGTGTATGAGATAGAGAAGAAGTCCATGTTCCAAGGTGAAGTAACCACACTAAAGGTAACAATACCACCAGACAGTAAAGAGTATTTCTATATCTGTAGTTTTCCAAAACACCGGAAATAGAAGGGATTGTTGCACTTTGTAAATTGCCATGATATAATGCAATAGTCAATTCAAAACCATAAGATAAAAGGAGAGTGACACAATGAGTAGAAAACTGTTTAACACGGGGTATACCGCTGTTAAAGAGGAAAAAGAACGTCAAGAGAGAAACCGCGAGAAAGTAAAGGGTAAACTTTGGGACTTCTACCTGTCTGATGATGGTGACGAAGCACAAGTACGTTTCTTGACCGAGGAACCTGTAAACTACTATGCACATTCTGTTCCAGAAAAAGGCGGCAGGTATCAAGAACACATATGCACCCAAGATGATGATTGTGAGTATTGCAACGAGGGTGACAAACCGCAGTTCAAGAGTGCGTACCTTATCTGGGACAAGCGGGAGTATGAGACCACCAACGAAAAGGGTAAGAAAGTTAAGAAGTCCGGGTGCTTAAGACTGTACACCCAGGGGACTAAAGTAACGTCACAGCTTGCCCGCATTTCATCAAAGAGTGGTATCACTGTGAAAGACCTTAATATTGTTCGTTCCGGGAAAGGGACACAAACGTCCTATATGTTTGAAAACGATTTTGAGCGGGAACCTTTAACTGCTGATGAAGTTCGTGAAATGCTGGCAGTGTTGCCAGAAGAACAGCAAGCTATGTATAAGGGTGACGTTAAGAAGGGTAACAAGTCCTTGCTTAATGTAGTCATGGCACAGCTTGAAATGCGTATGGACGATTACGAAGAAGACAAGAACACCAATTATGATGAAGACGAGGATTATGACGAATCAGACGGTGATGAAGACGAGGAAGAAACACCCAGAAGGTATTCAAAGTCCAGCACAAAAAAGACTTCTAATAAACGTACATCATCAAACAAACGTAAGCGTTACGAAGACGAGGACGAAGAAGATGAAGACGACTATGAGGAAGATTATGACGAAGATGAAGACGAGGACGATTACTACATTCCAGATGATGAAGACGAGGAAGACGATTTTCCAATGAACAGTCCCCGGTCTTCCAGAAAGTCCGCACCAGCAAAGAGAACACCCGCACCCAAGAGTAACAAGGGACGTTCAAAGGGTCTGTTCAGAAAGTAAAACTACACACTGTATAGTGTAGAAATAAAACACACATAAGGAGAAAAAAGACATGAGTAAATTAGGAATCAAGGAAGTAGCTGAGAGAGTTGCAGAGAAGACCGGGAAAAGTGTGAAACTGTCCAAAGACGTTATCAATGCCACACTTGAAACAATCCAGGAGGAACTTGCCGAGGGCAATGACGTTGCGTTTGTGGGCTATGTGTCCTTTAACGTTGAAGAAGTTGCCGCACGTTCCGGCAGTTGTGCAGGACGGAAATGGTCTAAACCCGCACACTCTGTAGTGAAAGCAAAGCTGGGAGCAAAACTGAAAAACGCTGTAGAGGAATAAGTCTTTCGTGTTTGACTGATTGTAGGTGTTATGCTATGATAACAACGTAGTGTAGCACCTATTTTTATTGTAGAGAAGGTGAGAGAATGAAAGACGAAAGACTTAGAATGATGAAGCCCGTGGTCTACAATTCGTTATTCTCCAAGTGGTATCCTGTAAGACCGCGAATAGAAAAATACACCATTGTAGACACCATTCCAAAACTTAGGAAGTTGGCGAAAAAAGCAAAGAAACAGACTGAATTTTCTTTTGATACAGAGACCAACGGGTTAAGAGCATACGGGCCAGACAAGAATTTCAGATGTGTGTGTATCACAATGAGCTGGGGGCCTAGAAATAACTATTATATCCCGCTTGCACACTTGCGTGACGAGGACATAGATAGAAACCTTGATTTAAGTGTTGCACGTCCTTTGTTAAATAAGATACTGGGCCGCAAAGACGTAAGATTGATAGGACATAACATAAAATTTGATATGCACGTATTAGCGCGTATTGGCGTTTATGTAAAGACAAGAGACTTATTCGACACAATGGTAGGTGTTTGGCTATGTGATGAAAACACACCTAACGGTTTGAAAGAATCTTCAAAGATTAAGATGGATATAGACCAGACCCATTTTGCAGACGCAGTGGCTACAGTTCCAAAAGAAGTTAAAAAGCGTTTTGGTCTTAAGCCTAACAGTAAAGCCACGTATGACCTTGTGCTGATAGACGAAGGTGCACCATACGCGTTAGATGATAGTTACTTTACCTGGGAACTGTACTTAGGTTTGTTAGAAGAACTTGAACATGAAGAAATGGATAAGATTTTCTACAAACACTATATGCCGTTCATATGGACACTGTATCATATGGAAGAACGAGGTATCACCGTTGATGTAGACAAGCTTAGACACATGGGTGTTGATATGGACAAAGACCTTGAAGACCTCATGTATCAGATGGTAGAGATTGCAGGTATACAGTTTAATCCGTCTTCACAGCAGTTAGGTGAATTATTGTTTGGTTATGTTAAAGAAGACAAGCTGAACGAAAAGACAGGTAAGATAACCAAAGCAAACCCAAACTGGGACATTATCAAGCGTTCCTTTAAGTTCCGTATCATAAGCACCACACCAAAAGGTGCACCACAAGTTAATAATGACGTGTTGTGGAAATTATCGCGCTTAGAATATAAAAAGAATAAGCGCAAACAGCAAGGTGTAGAATTTGTAAAGCTGTTAATGTCCTACAACAAAATCAAAAAGTTAAAGAGTGCTTTTGTTGACGGTCTGTTAGACCAGATATATGATGATGGGAAAGCACACCCTTCCTATAACATCATAGGGACAGACACGGGACGTTTAAGCTGTACAAGCCCTAACCTACAGCAGTTGCCGAAAGCAGAGGAAGAAGACCAGTACCAGATTAGAAGTGTGTTTATCGGTAGCTTAGATAAGTTCACGGGTAAACGTAAAAAGTTAATCGCGTGTGATTATGCTAACCTGGAAATGCGTGTTCTTGCACACTTCTCAAAAGACAAGAATTTGATAGATATGTTCTTGTCCGGGGCAGATACACATGGTGCCACTGCTGTTAATATGTTCAATCTTGACTGTGAACCGAATGAGGTAAAGAAGAAGTATCACCATTTGAGACAAGCCGCGAAAACCATTAACTTTATGTTGATGTATGGCGGCGGTAGATTCAGACTATATACTGCACTTAAGGACGACCAATCTTCACCTATTGATTTAGGTAGTGAGGAATACACCACACTGTATGCTAAACAGATAGCAGAGTTCAAGCGCAATTTCCGGGGACGTAAAGTACCTAGTGACGGGGAGATAGTAGCACAGATTTACATTGACCGTTACTTTGATTCATACAAGGGTGTTGCTGAGTTCATTAAAAGAGAAAAACGCTATGCACATAGACATGGGTATGTGTACACCTTAAAACGCCGTAAAAGACGTATCCCAGACATTAACAGTGATAACTTTGGTACTGTAGGGTATTGTGAACGTGTTAGTGTTAATGCACCTATCCAAGGTAGCGCGGCAGACATAACGTCCAGTGCACAGAACCGTGTTGACCTTGACGAGTTTTTTGTAGAACACGGTGCACTGTTATTACTCCAAGTGCATGATGAACTTGTCATGGAATGTCCAGAAGAACACGTAGAGGTAGTCACTAAACGTCTGCAAGAGTTAATGGCACACCCATTCGGTGATAACATTGAACTGAACCTACCACTTAGAGCAGACGCAGATTCAGGGGATTCCTACCAGGATGCCAAGTAAAATCTGACAGTTATCAAGACGCAAAGTAAGAGGTGTTATATGAAAGACCAAAAATGGGTTGACCTGTGTGGTAATTGTGCTAATATTAATATGTGTGAATCTTATTGTTATGGTTCCATGTACAGAAGGAGCACGGTTAAGTATTTGCGCTTTAAGTTTAGTGTTTGGTTACAACACCAGATTGACAAGGTGTTTGCAATAAGGTAATTTGACAAGTTTCTTTGTTGATGTTATATTTCACCTATCAGCAAATAAGCTGTCACAAAATACAAAAGTAGAAAAGGAGATTGAAAACATGGCAACAACGACAAGTAAGTTATCAGGAAACGCAGTAAAGAAGAATGTAGGTGCACAGGCACCGAAAGCAACACCAGCACCCGCACCACAGGCGACACCCGCACCCGTCCAGGATAAGACTTCCAGTGTTGACCCTAAAGGTGTATCAAAGTTCCTTGAAAGTGTTCGCACGAATAATGTAGAGGACATTGTGTGGGCGATTGTGACCGCCGGGGAATTTGACACCCTCACCAATGAAGCTATTGAGGAAGCTGTACAGAACGTAAGTAATGCTTTAGGTGTTGTCGATATGGAACACCGTACAGAGATTGACAACCTTTCTAAAGAACTGGACGCTATGCGTGAGCAGTTAGAAGGTGCACTTGCAGAACGTGACAAAGCAAATGACCGTGTAAAAATGCTGTGCGGTATTATTGCTGATATGTAAGACGTATTACAATTTACATGAAGTAGGGTATTGACCTCCTAGTGTGTTTATGCTAATATGTACGTGTGATTAACACACTCGTACAACGCTAAACATATTAGGAGGTTTTCATATGAAAGACAAGAAAGAGAAGTCGATGTTTAGTGACGAGAGGACAAAGTTTATTTATTTCGACTTTGTTATAATTAGTGCGATACTTGCTTTTATCAGTATACGAGGTGAGTATGTACACGCTGTATTGTGGGCCGTTGTTGAATTGATTGTGACCCCGTTCATTGTGAGAAAAGGTGTTCGTTTACAGCTTATGTTGTTCACCATAATAGCGTTTTTCGCTCTCACAGTAGCGGGCGTGTCAGTCAACAAAATGTTTAAGACAGCCCAAGCTAGTTCAAGTGCTGTAATATCTGAGAGTGTAGCGGCAGAAATGTCCTCCATGAACGCCGAACTTGAAAGACTAAAGAAAGAGTCCGAAAAGCAGAGCGAGCGCGAGAGCGTCCGAGAATCATTAGACGCATATTATACCGCCGAATACCCCGGAGAAACGCCTACAGACACCGTAGAAGACGCTACAGATACCACAGCGAACCAGCAAACAGAAACACCAGAAACAACCACAAAAGAGTTTGATGGCAAGATACCTACAAGCAGAATGATTTACACAGGTTCCGACTTGTTCTGGACAGCCACAAACGACTACTACGGTCACGTACTTAAAACAACATTGAATGAAATAACCATTGAGTTAGCAAACGGTGATGTTGTAGTACAGCCTAGAAAGTCAATCATGCAAGCTGATTTATATGGGTATAACCCAAACAATGTAGACCAGTAAGCACACAAAAGAAATAAGCGTTGTATAGGTGTTAATCACATTGGGCGGGACTTAATTGTCCCGTCTTTTTACGTGAAATTGACTTATATTTTGAAAAATGTTATGATTGTATTACTAAATTACAATACATAAGGAGGAAGTGTTAAATGGCTAATGAAAGATACACCATCCTGGTAGAACCATGTCTTACAGACCGGGCCGCACAGACCTACAAGAAAAGATATAACACACTGTCTGAGTTCTACACCACAGCGATTTTAAATCAGCTTGAAAATGATGGGGACTTTGATATTCGTGATGAATACCAGGAGGTGTTAGAACGTGCCGAAGAAAATTAGTTTAAAGACAAAAGGTAGTGTTGGTGTTTCCAGAAACCAGCAGACAGAAAAGAGTACACCAAAACCACAGAACAAAGCAATAACCCCGGCTCAAAAGAAGTTGTTAGACGAACTGTCAAAGAAGTTCGGAGAGAATGTAGTATTATTAGGTGTTCCAGAAAAGCGCATAGTGATACAGAGAATAAGAACAGGGTCATTATCACTTGACATAGACTTAGGTGGTGGTATACCTTGCGGTAGATATACAGAGATTGCAGGGCCGTTGTCTTCTACTAAAACTACAACGTCCTTGCATATTTTGCGCAACGCGCAGAGAATGGGTAAAGTGTGTGTTTTAGTAGACGCAGAGGGAACTACAGACCCAGAGTATTTAGAGCGTTTAGGTATTAACCCTAATATGCTTTACTATTCCCGTCCAGACAGTTTAGAGGAAGCGGCACAGTTGTTGTTAGACCTACAAAAAAGTGGTCTTGTACAAGTTGGTCTTTTAGACAGTATCGCCGCTTTAGGTGCCAACAAAGAGAATGAGAGTGAAATGCAAGACACCACCCAATTAGGTGTTACACAGAAGTTGTGGGGAGAGTTTTTCCGTAAATACCAGATGAACAACAATCGTTTAGAACGAATGGGTAATGAAGCGTTCACCTTAATCGGTCTTAACCAGTTGCGTGAGAAGATAGGTGTTATGCACGGAGACCCGGAATACAGTCCAGGAGGACGTGCAAAAGGTTTTACTGCAAGTGTTGAACTTAGATTCCGCACAGGTGATTGGATTTATGAAGGTAAGGGACAAGACAAGAAACCAGTAGGTCAAGTAGTCAAGTATAAGATAACCAAGAACAAGACCTACGCGAGAATGAGAAGTGGGGAGTTTGACTTTTACTTTGAAGAAAATGAAGCGGGTGTTCCTAAAAGTTATGTTGATAACCAGAAAGAAATAGTTGTGTTAGGATACAAGTATAACGTCATTGAAAGAAGTGGCGGGTGGTTCAAATATAACGGTGAGAAGTACCAGGGACTTGATTCTATTATTTCCGCGCTGAAAGAGCAACCACACCTGTTAGAAGAAATCAGGGAGAAGATTTACAAAGTTGCTATTGTAGGTAACCATTATGAAGCATGAGTTTAATATAGGTTATGACGCAATAATAGACCGTCTGGAAAAGAGTAGTCAGTATTTAATGTCGTGTTATAATTGTAGATACTTTCAGAAGTGTAAAGGTGATACTGAGGAAGTATGTCAGAATGAAGACGTGCTAGAGTATGACATGATGATGAACGGTAACAACATTTGTTGTCTTAGGTGGAAACCACCAGAAAGAGCAAACAAGAAACGTTACAAGCTGTTAGGAAGGTAGTTATGAAATACGTAAAGGTAGAAAAGACCTGTGCTGTATGCAAGTGTGTTAGATGTGAGCACAACAGTCTTATAAACAGGGACTGTTTTAATTGCATTAAGTGTTACGGGTTTGCCAATTATGTTGATAAACATGGTGAGGGGTGTACCTATGATAAGAACAAAGAAAGAACGTTCAAAGAGACAGGAGAGTAGAGTTGCAAGAGAAGTAAACGGGCGTGTTACACTTGCCAGCGGCGCATTGTGGATGGCAAAAGGTGATGTGCGCAGTAGTGATTACTTAGTAGAGTGTAAGACCACAGAAAAGAAAGTATACCCGTTAAGTATTAAGACGTGGTTAAAGATAACAGATGAAGCTACAAGTGATGGGTTCCGTATTCCTGTTATGTGTATTGACCTTGAAGACGGGGTGCACAAGAAAGCAGTGTTTAAGTGTTCAGACTTCTTTGAGGACAAACCGCGTAGGGTAGTAAGAAGTTCTGGTCTATTCTACGAGGAAGATGATACCATAGAATCAGAACGTTATTTGACCGCAAAACAAGTACCTGTCACTGAAAAGGATAAGGTGTTTTATGTGTCCGGGAAAATAGAACACGTTACCATGTCTTTTGAATTATGTGTTGTAGACTGGGACGTGTTTGTAAGACGAGTTATAGAGAAGGAGGTATCATAATGAATGTTAAGCACTTGAACATTGCGGTCGTGTGTAATGGGCGCAGAGAGTTAAACGCCGCTATGTTTGATATAATAGAGGCTGAAAATTCAAAAGGTGCTATCGTCCAGAAATATATTAAAGGACAGGAATTGCGTGTTATGTACCCAGAACTTATAGTCATCTTTAAAGCAATACTCGTAGGTGATTACAGAAACGCACACGGTATGCGTTATGATGGTGTATTGTACGAGACAGGCAGTTTCTACGCCAGAGAGTTTGCATTAGAGGTGGTGGAGTGTTGCACACTGAAAAGCAAGATAGCAGAGGCGTTTCATTTAATGGAAATATCACAGTATTTGAGAAGTAAACACATTTACAGGTGTGTAAAAGGAGACTAGCAGATGGCTTTAAAAGACTACTATTCGGCAATGAATAAGACAGACAGTTTTGTCATTAAACCGCTGGACATTTACCTTATGTCCTTGAATAAAGAAGACAATGACAGGGCTATTGATGTTAATGCACCTTCACAGATTGGGACGTGTATGCGCGCTAGATACTATGCGCGTACCAAGACCGAGAAAGACGGGTGTGCAGTGAGCGCAAGAGCAAGACGAATATTTGATAACGGGAGCGGTATGCATGAAAGAATACAGCACTACCTCACAGAACAAGGTATGCTGGTGTTAGACGAGATACCCGTTGTTAATGACAAGTACAACATACAGGGACACACAGACGGTCTTCTTGACTGTGTAGACGCGCACCGTGTGTTAGAGTTAAAGTCCATGAATGACCGGGAATTTAATAATCTTAAGAAACCAAAAGACGAACACGTTATGCAGGGTCTTGTGTACGTGTTCTGTATTGAAACCCGGAGGAAATATTTACACCAGAGATACAAGACCTATGAGCAGTTTTTAATCTGTAAAGCGGCACGTATGAGAAGTTACGCTAAATACTATCAGCATTTGAAAGGAGGTAGAAAACACACCCGTGAAGAAAAGATTAGGTTCCAGTGTGAGTTACACAATAAGATGGACAGAATCTTAATGAAAGTGAACAAGCCTATCACTGATGTGGTGTTTCTTTATGAGAACAAGAACAACCAGGACTTGAAAGAGTTCCTTGTAAGCACCAAAGAGGCCCAATCAAAGGTCATTCTCAAAAACATACTTGATGATTGTGTTTATCTCAATGAGTGTGTGCGGCGTAAGAAAGTACCACAGAGAGAATTTGAAAGCAGGTCAAGTCAAGGGTGTAAGTATTGTAACTACAAGACAGAGTGTTGGCTATAAGAAAGGAGAATTAAGTTATGACAAGAGAATTAAAGGCGGCAATAGAAGACCTCAAAGAAGGTATTAATTTAATGTCAGAAGCCATTATCACTATAGTTACAGAGGTAGCAAAAGTGATTGACGAGGAAGACATAGATATTGACAGTGAAGAAGACCTTGAAGGATTTGTAGAAAGATTTTTAGAGACACCAGAAGAAGACCTTCCAGAGTTAGAGGAAATCACGGACGAAAACCCTGTAAACTCACGCGAAACACTGATAATTGAAGACGAGGATATAAGAGCATGGGACTAAAGCCGAAACAGAAACAGCCACCTAACACCCCTACCAAAAAAGTTAATCCCCACCAGCTACACAAAAACTACATGGCAAACATGGAAGAACAGCTTAACAAAGAAGACATAGTGTTGTTTGACGAGGAACTACTAAACGTAGACCAGGACTTTTTAAGTCTTCCATCACGTATCACAGAAGTACACCCAAAAGAACTAGGTGAATACTTAAGTGCATTTACACAGTACAAAATGTACGTGAGGACTATACTGTCCCGCACTGAATTGTGTATCGAGGAAAAGAAAAGGGTATATACAGACGTGAGTAATCCTTACTACCGGGAATACACACAGTCCAGGTTATCAGAACGCGCAAAAGACCAGCTTGTGCAGAGTGAGCCGGAGGTGCAAGAAAGCTACTATGAATTGGTAGACTACATCAATAAGTCTAACACCCTAAAGAGTGTGTTAGAAAACATAGAGGACGCTATCTTTTTAATAAGTCGTGAAATATCCCGCAGAACAGGTGATATGAAGGACGAGAATAGACAGCACAATGTAGGTAGATAGTCAGTGTTTTAGTGCGTCTGAAATATGACGCACTTTTCATTTGCTTAAATACATATAATGCGGTATAATGATAACCACAATAAAGTGCAGAAAGGAGTTAAGAAATTGCCAAAGTTAAAGATTAACAGTAAGGGTGCAGAGAACAAAGAAAAAGTGCACAGAGAAGCCCAGAGAAGGGGAAAGAGAAACAAAGTCAAAGGTGGTGAGTATGAACGCAAAGTTGCTGAAATACTCAAAGGTATGTTAGGTGTTGAGTTTGTGAGAACACCGCAGAGCGGAGGGTTTGCAAAGAAATCGGACGCAAACACCAAAGACTTTAGAGGTGACATTATACCGCTTGACGCAGACGTTGAGACGGTCTTGCATATAGAGTGCAAGAACTATAAGAACTGGGCCATGCCAAAGTGGGTAGCACAGGCTGAGAGTGATTGTCCCAAAGGTAAGATTCCTTGTATTATCTTCCACAAGTACGGAACCTCACGGGACTATATCGTGTTAGACCTCAAACACTTCTTAAAACTTATCCATATCCCGGAGGTTATCATAAAGACCGTGACAAAGAAAAGGGGTGCTAGTAAATGATGGTGTTGTTAAATGTAAGCTGGGCTATTGTAGCGTGTGTGATTGCGCGATACCTTTACAAACACCCAATTTTAAGAATACATGGTCGTTCAATGTACCCCACATACAAAGATGGTGATGTTGTGCTGGGCTTAAGATACAACTACAAACACTGTGACATAAGACAAGGTTCTGTAGTTGTAGTGAATAGTCCGAATGGTGTTAAAGCCATAAAGAGAGCCACAGCGTTTAAGTACAAAGAAGGTATTATGTATGTGTGGGTTGAGGGTGATAACCCCAGTGAAAGTTATGACAGCAGAAACTACGGGTGGTTGACTACAAAAGACATTGTAGCGATTGACCCTAAACCAAGAGTAAAGGAGAAAGTATAACCATGGGTAAGACAGAAAACACCAACACCGAAGGAGTTACCATTGTCCATGTTTCCTCAGACACCAACGTGCAGAAGTTGGCAGGTAGTCTTTTAACTGCCATTGAAAATAGCACCGCTGTAGAGGTGAGAGCGATTGGTGCCGGGGCAGTGAACCAGATGTATAAAGCTATCGCAAGTGCGAGAGGTTATGTTGCGCGTAAAGGACGTGACCTGTATATAAGACCCGGCTTTGATGAAGTCATTGAAGAAGGTTCTGAAAAGACAAAGACCGTCATGGTCGCAAGACTTATTGTGATGTAAGACCGAAAGGAGAAGTCATAATGAGCAAGATATTGGGGTATTTCACAGAAGACGAGATTTATTACCACGGAAAGAAACAACCACCTAGAAAGACCAAAATAATAGCCATAGGGTGTAACCCAATGTTTAGTATTGAAGACTACGCCGAAGATGAAGATATACAGGTGTTAAGTGAAGACGAAAATTGGTACACCATAAAGAAGAAAGACATAATATTAGGGGAGTGTTAATATGAAAACGAGTATTACAAAAATGTTCACCTTTGAAGCGGCACACAGATTACCTAACTATGTAGGTGCGTGCGCTAATCTTCACGGTCATTCTTATAAACTTGCCGTGACTGTCACCACAGATAAGCCTTTAAATAAAGACCGCAACGCAACGGGTATGATAATGGATTTTAAAGTCCTCAAAGACATTGTGAACCGAAAGGTTGTCGGCCCGTTAGACCATTCACTGTTAAATGACTTTTACTACAACCCCACCGCCGAGATTATGGTAGAAGACTTTGCCGCGAATATACAGGCAGGACTTGATGATTTTGATGAAAGTGTGTACGTTTCAAACATTAAGTTGTGGGAGACCGAAGACAGCTATGCAGAGTGGTCGAGAGACTAGAGAAAGAGGTGTTGTATATGATGTTCTATCATGAGATATTTTTATCTATACAGGGTGAATCCAGTGACGCAGGACGCCCTTGTATATTTGTAAGAATGTACGGCTGTCCGATTGGGTGTTCATATTGCGACCAGCCCCAGGAAAAGAGTGACAGAAAGCGTATTGGTGTTGACACCATGTTATCAAAGATATACGCATTGAAGTGTAAGAACGTGTGCTTCACAGGTGGAGAACCTATGATTTACGCGCAGGAACTTATACCCGTGTTTATCGAACTTACCGACCGGGGCTACACCGTGTCCGTAGAGACCAGCGGGTGTGTAGAGTTAGAGTCTTACCCCGTGAGAAGGTCATTTAAGTACGTGATGGATATTAAATGCCCCAGTAGTGAGGTGTCAGAGAAGAACATTTACAGAAACCTTGCGTACTTACAGCCACATGACGAGGTGAAGTTTGTCGTGGCAGACGAGAAGGACTACCAATTTGCCCGTAACGTGTTAAAGCGTTATAATACCAGTGCGCAAATTTTATTTAGTCCCATGTTTGACACAGACGGCAAAGCAGTGATAGGACAAGAACTTGTGAACTGGATTTTGAGAGACAAGCTGTTTAATGCCCGGGTTCAGATTCAGTTACACAAAATTCTGTCAGTGAGGTAAACACATGATTGGAAAACGTAACCCAGAAAAAGACCAAGACTATTACAATGGTCTGATTGAGAGTATATGGTATAATCTAGTAGAGGTTAAATCAGAACTTACAGGTATTAAAGAGGAAGTAAACAAAGACCATCCATTTAAAGAAGACCCAGGACACCTTAGTGCTGAAAGATTACCCGTAAAGAAAAATACTATTAGGGAGCACTTAAAGGAGGGTTATCTTCCTAAAAGACCCGTTAAGGTGTTCAGTAACCGGGACGAAGCATATGATTGTTTATACTACTGGTTAGAGAAGTTATATCTTACCGATTGGGCCATAAAACTTAAATTCGTGCGGATAAATGAAGAACCACTTAATGACGAACAGTCTGGCGACGTACGCAGAGTATTTGAGCAGAAAGCGGCGATAATCACCCTTCCATTGCCAGACGATAACTTTCTTGACGCTTGCAAAAGCAGTGTTGCGAGAGTGGGCCACGAACAGTCTTTGGTGCATGAGTTATTGCACTTAAAGGAAGACCCTGTACAGTTTGTAGAAGATGGTGATTATACCGCCGGGTTCTATAACATACACAAACACAATGAAGTTGAAATGATGGCAAGAACACTGTTAATGGTGAAGTACAACTTATCGCCGTCTTACTTCAATAACGTAGACAGAAAGGAGAACGACAATGGCTTGTGGCACAAAGAAACCGAAGACACCGAAGAAACCCAAAAAGAATAAGAAGTAGGACAACCGAAGACCTGTGCTAATAAAGACAGGTCTTTTCGTATGAAAGGAATACATGACATGGGACAGATATCAAAATTAGCTGAAAATGCGTATGAAACCGCAGTTGCGCACGGTTGGTATGACACACCAGTTTCGTTTGGTGAGGAAGTTGTGTTGTGTCACAGTGAGTTATCCGAAGCACTACAGGAGTTTAGAGTAGGAGGGTTTGGAACACGTAAAGACAAGATAACTGAGGAACTAGCAGACACAGTTATAAGGATTTTTACTCTAAGTTCAAGACACCAGCTTGACATTGAAGCGGCAATATTAAAGAAGATGGAAAAGAACAAAGACAGACCATACAGACATGGAGGAAAGTTACTATGAGTAAACCAGTTGTAGTATTAAATAGTGGAGGTTTTGACAGCACCGTATTGTTACATTATGTAAAAGAGGTTGAAGAAGACAGTCTTGTATACTCACTGTTTTTTGAATACGGTCAGCGTTCCATGGAACAAGAAAGACGCTGTGCGCGTAAAAACTCTGTAGACCTTGACGCGCAGTATATAGGTGTCAGTCTTCCAAAGATATACTGGACTGGCAGTGACTTCTATAATGAGGGAGGGTTTAAGGTAGACAAGCAGTATCTTGAAATGAGAAATTTAATTTTTCTGTCATATGCTCTTTCCTTTGCAGAGAGTGTAGGTGCAGAAAAGGTTTATCTTGCAGTGCTGAAATCACACCACGGGTATCCAGACACATCACCTAGATTTATTAGTGCTATGAATGAGGTATCGAATATAATAGGTGTTAGTATTGAAGCACCATTTATAGAGAGTGACAAATACAACCTTGTTGGTCTTGCTTACAAGTACGGCATTACTGAAAACGACTTTCACAGTTGTGATAAACCTACTACAGACGGGAAACCGTGTGGCGTGTGTGATGATTGTGAGGTAGTAAAAGAAATCATGTCCCAGTTAGAGTTAAAACACCCACGGGACGTAAAGTTTAGTCCAAGAGGAACACATGAACAGTATGAGACCGTCTATAAAGAGTACCCGGTGAGTGAGTTAAGATTCACCATAAATAACAGGTGCCAGTTTAGTTGCGCTCATTGTTACTACGGATATGAGACTTCACACCGGGAAGACCTATCAGAGAAGGAACTTACTGAATTTGCTATCAGACTTCACAAGCAGTTTGGGTTTAAGAGTATTCACTATTGCGGCAAAGAACCTATGATTGATAGCGCGATATTTGATTCCATAAGGACACTTAGGAAGGTGTTACCCGTTGACATTGAATACAGTGTTGTAACAAACGGCTTAACTGTGACTGAATACTATGAGCAGTTAGTGAATGAAAGGTTGTTAGACAAGGTGTTCCTGTCCGTTGATGATATTGAGACAGTGACGGATAAAGAACAGAAGTTACGAAACACCAGTAGGCATATATTAAATGCTATAGACTTCCTGGTTACGAATAAAGTTCCGTTACAAGTGTTTATTGACCTTCACAAAGGTAACTACAACTACATCAATGAAATGTTGTATCAGTTAGTGAAGTTAGGTGTTAGAGAGTTTTTCGTCCGGGCAATAATGCCAATAGGTAACGCCGAAGACCTTGAACCTCTGTCCATAGCAGAGATAGCGGAAGTGTACAGTAAACTTAAGAGGTTGACAAACTATTACCACACCACCGTTAAAGACTTTAAAGTACTTCTTACTTTAGGTAAAGACGTTATAGTCCGTATGCAGGAGCGTGACATTGACGATATGACAAAAGACGAGGAAGACTTAATAGAAATGGTTGCAAAGTCTTTAGAGTATAACACAGACGTTGTTGTGCCGGGAATGAGTATATACCCGGAGGAAGTTTGCACACAGTTTCTTGATACTCTTACCCTTACATCAGACGGGTATGTGTTAGGCTGTACTTCCGCTGTAAGCTGTAGTGAGTACTGGAAACACAGCGCGTTTGATATAAATACACCAGACGAGGACTTCAAGAATCGTTTGATTGAAGCAAGAAGTAAGGTGTTAGAGTATGACGGTGAAAATTGTCCATTTTCTTGTCCCAAAAGTATTGACATTTAATACTCATGGTGTATAATTGTATTCAGAGATTTAGGAATGGCGTAGGTCTTCCGTATTTACCTACAGCCTAGTCCCTTGCTCACAATACGATAAGGAGGTAAACACCATGATGAATGTTTACGCAGAATCCCCCAAAGGTGGCGGGCGTGCCGCTGGTGGTAATGCACAGCAGACTGCACCCGCACCGACCAGAGGTGGAGTAAGAGCCACACTGGGTAGAGCGGCTACAGGTGCAAGAAACGCGCTGAACAGGATTATTCGTCCCAGAGGACGTAACCGTTAATCAGTCCCGCACCAAGAAAGAGAGAAGTCCTAATAAACTGGGACTTCTTTTCTTTTACCCGGATTTATGTTATACTGTCTTAAAAAGAAAGGAGACAACACAATGTATATTGAATCACCAAGAGACAAAGAAGGAGTTAGAGACTGGGAAGCAGAAGAAGACGCACAGGCTTTATTAAAAGCCCGCCAAATTAACTCAGACCCCGTGAGAAAAGCGAAAGCACAGGCGGTTATAAGGAGTACCCAGGCCACGTTACAAGGTGCGTTGACTGGGACACCTCCTGTAAACACACCGAGTTCAAGAAATAACCCCGCCACTATCGGACAGTTAAACATTCCCGGCAGAAACAAAAGATAACACCAGAACACCACAAACACATTATATACTTACAGAAGACAGAAAGGAATCGCGCATGAACGATAAATACAATTTGAGTTCAAAAGAGCAGGAGATAGCCAGCCATATAAAAGGTATAATGAGTTTGCTAGGTATTGAGGAAACACCATCAAACATAGACACCCCAAAGCGGATAGCGAAAATGTATAGCCGCGAAGTGTTTAGCAGTGAAGGTAAAGACCTAGCCGAACTTGACGCACAAATGACTACTTTCATTAACACGGATTTAAGTTCAATGCCCGTGACAATGACCGGGATTAAGTTTAGTTCCATGTGTGCACACCACTGGCTACCATTTTTCGGTGAAGTAGAGATAAGCTACACACCGTTTACCAAAGTGATTGGGTTGTCAAAACTGCCGCGAGTTGTGAAGTGGTTCAGTAAAAAGCCACAGACCCAGGAAGAAATGACGAAAGAGATAGGGAACTACTTAGCAGTGTTCCTTAATCCCCGTAAACTGTCCGTGAAGGTAACAGCATTGCATACTTGCGTAGCGTGTAGGGGAATTGAGAGCGTAGGGACAGAGACCATAACTGAATACAGATATAACAGAGGGGAAGACGCTTAACGGCGTCTTTTCTTTTGCGCGCAATATGATATAATAAGTACATAACTTATGAAAGAGGTGAACCATGAAGGTAGCAATATTTAATGGCAGTTCAAGACAGCATAGTAACAGTGAACTAATCTCAGGTGAATTAAGACGTATATTTGAGCGTCTAGGGTATGACACCGTAGTGCTCAATGCAAGTGACATGACAGGCTGTAGACCATGTAATCAATGTGGATTCTGTAGTTCAGTAGGTAGCTGTATATATGAAAGAGATACTCTGGGACAACACCATATTAAATGTATATGGGCTAGTGACATATGGGTGATTGTAACACCTGTGTATTGCTTTTCCATGTCCCCGCCGACCTTGACGTTACTGTCCCGGTTTTATTCTTATGGCCCAGAAGTGTTGCAAGATAAAGTTGTGTCTTCTGTGATAGTAAGTGGCAGTAGCGGTAGATATGGTGGAAAGAGCCTTGTAAATGAATCCTTTAAGCGATACTTTGAATATACAGGTGCTAACTATACAAACAAGCCCATAGGTATCACTACAAACGACACCGTGTTAGAAGACCTGCATACACTTACACCACGGTTAAGACTATTTTGTAAAGACTTGATAAGGAGAGCGAAAAATGCTGAAAATAGTACCAAGGACTAAAAAGAAACCCGTACCAAAGAAAAAGGTTCCACCAAAAAAGAAGACCACCACGCCCGTAGAGATAGACGAGACCCCGGAAGTAGAGGAAGAACCAAAAAAGAACTATAGTTCTCTGCATGATGTAATGGACACTAACAGACCTTTTAAGTTAGTGTTTTCTGGCGTTGAGAATGAAAGCTACTATGACATACTTTTTGATTGCGGCGTGCGTAGCTTTCTAATGTCCTATCACTATATCCAGAGCAAGCACATTAAAATGCGTGATAGGTTTGATGGGACGGGTGTTAAACTGTTTATTGATAGTGGCGCGCATACATACCAGAATGACCCTAAATATCTGGAACTTCCGTTAGAGTATTGGGAGAAGCACTTGCAGAAGTACCTTAACTGGGTTGAGCGGAATAGAAAGTATATATTTGCCATAGCAAGTTTTGACTTTGAGAACATTGTAGGTGCAGACACAGTAGATAGGTGGAACCGAGAATACTTAGAACCGTTCATGTTGCGCACAGGTATACCAGTGTGTTTCGTGTGGCACCAAAATTCAAAGTATGACTGGGAGTTCTATTGCAAGCGTTATCCCTATGTGGGATTTTCGTCTGTCAATACAGAAGGTGAAGCCATAGAACTATCAGAGTATAAACAAAGACTGAAAGTGGCAGAGAAGAACGAAGCACTTGTACACGGGTTCGGTATGACGCGTACAGGTATGTTGACTGAACTTCCCTTCTACACCTCAGATAGTACGACATGGCTTGTGGGTTTGCAGTATGGGGAAATGAACTACTGGAATGGCACCAAAATGAACCGCCTTAAGAAAGACAAGTGGAAATCACCTGCTGTACTATCAGAGTTTGAGAGAAGGTATAACTCAGACCAAACACTGTTAGAGCAGGAAGACATAACCGAGGTGATAAAAGTCAATGTGTTTGCTTTCCTTGACGCAGAGGATTATATCGTCACCAAGCTACGTTCTCAAATGTACTGGTTAAAAGCAAAGACAACTAAACGGGACGTGAATAACTTACCGCCAGACTTCTTTCCAGACCCTGACATGGTGATGGTGTGTTTAGACGAAGGTGATAAAAGTGTAGTGTCATATGCTCAGAAATTTAATATCAACCCGGAATATGCTGACGCTGACTTTTTAGTGTGTTGTGCTACATTGTTCCTTAACTGGGATAACTCAATATACAGTGACTGTAAGGACATACTCATTGAGGACGAAGCAGTGATTAAATCCCTCCATGACACACTGATAAACAGGATAGTCCCAGGTGTTGATGAAATGGTCGAAGACCTAACGCAGTTATTCAAAGAGTGCATAAGCGGCGAGAATGACAAGCTATTACAGATAGGCACCAACTTTGACCGCGCACAGAAAGAGCGTGAACACTATATAGAGGAAGAAGACGAGTATGAGGAAGTAGAAGTATCAGAAGGTGAGATAAGGGCCGCTGTGTATAACAACATTCCTAAAGACCGTCTTCTTACCGCAGGTGAAGATTCCGCGCCAGAGATTACGGAACTTGACGCAGAAATATTTAACGGCACAGGTATAACACCACGTTTTGATGATAGAGGTAAATTCCTTAAAGGTGTTAGACAAGTAAAGAAACCAAAGTCCGTGTACAGTAAGAAGTTCCCTAAACTGGCGTGTGCTACGTGTTTCGCGGCAAGTACGTGTCCAGAATACAAAGACGGCTATGTGTGTGCTTATAATAAGCTGTTCAGCAACTATGACACACGTAACATGGGTGACATTGTAGAAGCTATGCAATCCATGGCAAGTGTGAACATGGGCCGCCTACAGAAAGCAATGCTGTTTGAGACACTAGGTGGTGCATTAGACCCACAGGTATCACAGCTTATTAATCAGAACGTCACTTTGCTGAACAACCTTAAGTCAATGTATGAGAACACCAACGCAATGGTGCTTAAACAGACCCGCAATATAAGACAGGACGGAAGTGTAGAAGAATCTGTGCAAGTAACCAATCCTCAGAGCATGGGTATTATGGAACAGTTACTATCAAAGATAATGCCTAGTAGTGATAAAGAAGACGAGGTTATAGTTGAATCAGAGGACGTAACACCCAAAAAGAAAAGCAGTGCATATGCAGACCTGGAAGAAGACGATTAAACCCGTCTTCTTTTCCATTTTACAGGATTACTTGACAGTTTCCTTATTAAAGCTATAATAATGCCATTAAACACCCAATACGAAAGCGAGGAACACCATGAAGAAATCAACTCTATTTAAAATGACAAGGCCGCACCCAATTAAAGCATTTTTAGACCGCATAACCCGCAAGTTTATGGACTGGGTAAATAACCTGCTTTTAGCCATGACTAAACACCCGCTCTTTGGGAAGTTCGTAAAACTGCATGAGAAAAGAACTGTACACCCCTTTAGAAATCTGTCTGATGGCATAATGCACTTAGGGACTGTTAGTGATTCATATATGACCTGGACAGCCACAGGTATTCTTGAGTGTGTAGAAACCAGCATTAAATCACACATAACCATATTTGACCGGGGCCGTTTCTTTGAACATGAGCAGTGCTGGGTAGACAAGAACGTGCGTTGCAAGTTAGGTATAACAAGACTTACCGTGTTGTTGAACGGCGAAATTAAAGAGATAGAAGCGCGAGGTAAAAGACAATGGTTTAATATCTATAACACCCATACTACATTAGCACCATTTGACCTTCATGATGGCAATACTAAAGAGGTGCGAGAAGAAAGAGTGGTCGTTAATTTCAGTGAGGTGATGGGATATAACTTTAGAATACCCGTAACAATAGGTAGTATGTGTAACATGACCGAGGATGATATTATAGTCGAGACAATGATGTGTATTAGACATTTCGCAGAAAACAACTATGAGTTATACCGGGAAGTGTTTGATAAGTGTGTTATACCCAATGACTTAACATGGATAACACCCATTCCAGAAATTAGGCCACTGAGAAAGGAATAACTTTGACAGCATTTACCATATGTGCTACACTGTACCAGTATCACTATTAAACAACCACATACAAAAGGAGGAAAAGAAATGGCAGTAATCAGAACAAGTACAGGTGAGAAGCCCAAGAGAGGAGAGCTGTACTACGTCTATCCGCAGATGGCGTGGGACAATGATGATTCTGAGAAAGGGACAAGCAGAACTGATGTAAAGAGTGGGAGACCCGCTATCATTATTGGTAATGACGCTGGGAATGGTGCTTCTGATATGTGTGTTATTGCGTGGCTTACACGTCAAGACAAAGCACCTTTACCAGAACACGTTACAGTACCTTCCGGCCCCGCCAAAGAATCAACTATGTTGCTGGAACACCCCATCACCGTGTCTCAATCGCGTTTAGGTGAAAAGATTAGCACCTGTTCCACACCATTAATGAAGAAAGTTGATTCTGCATTGCTGGTATCTATAGGTATATGTGATACCTTACAAGACGCTGAATATCTGTTAAAATGTCGTGCTATGGTGTATGACTTGCAAGCGCAGGTAGATACATATAAGCACGAACTTAAAGAGAAAGACGCGGAAATTAAATCATTAAAAGATAAACTTGAAGTTAGTGACACCAATATAAGGGATTTAAGTAACAGGTTAGAGTGTGCAGAAAATCAGAACACCTATAACCCAAGTGATTTAAAACTTGAATTGGTGTTAAATGAGCGGGATTATTTGAGGGACCTTGTTAAGCTGTCAATGACAGGAGGTATTATCTAATGAGTGTGAGAAGGGACGTATATTTAAGTAGACACGTTATACAGTGAAAGGGGGCATACATATGACAAATAAACAGCGAGAGGATTATGCCCGTTATATTTCACGATTGACAATACAAGAATTGGGCGAAGAATGGGACAGCGTAACAGAAGACATTTTAAGAAAGGCACACAAGAAGCGCAAGACCAATGATAAAATTGTAATTGAATACCCATGGGTAAAGAAGCAGGAAGAAACACCATCTAAAAAGGTGTTGAAAGTCAGAAAAAAGAAAAAACATAAACCTTCTTTGTGTGCGAAAAAGAAGGGAAAGAAGAAATGCAAAAGATTTATACCCCCCGTACCAGGGAGAAAGCGCAACAATTAATATCGTATTACATTTCAAAGTGGGAACAGTCTAATCACCCGGTAGTCATTAAAGACGCAGACTTAGAAGACCTTGTAAAAGCTATTTACAGACGGGCCGCGAACACAAAGACTACAGAACGTGAAGCAGTATGGGACTATTTGACAGAGTTCTACACAGATACACCAGAAGATGATGATTGGTTCATTGAAGATTAAGTAGTTCATGTAGGATATGCACAGATGGAAGTTTGTGTGTATCCTATTTTTGTGTTACAATACTTTGTAGAAACACCACACCGTTACATTAAGGGTCATTAGTGACCCACCATGAAATACATATAAGGAGGCCATATAATGAGTAAGAAAGACGGAAACGCCCACGTAGTCCCTAACTGCACGATAACAAGGATGTTAAGTGCGAATGAGAGCAAAACACCTTTACCTACACTTGATAGTAAAGGAGTGTGCTCAGGTGTTATGAAAGGTAAAACACCATACGCGCTGTGTCAGCAGTGCCGAGTATTTAAGAAGTAAGAAACAACGCCCTATATTGTACAGGGCGTTGTTTATCAAAGGAGGAAATAAATGTATGCCAATGACATACGAACAAGAATGGTGTGCCGATAAAGAAACACTTAACAAAGTAGAGGCGTTAAGAATAACCTTTGATATTGAAGTAGGTAATAGTAATGTTAAAGGTGTGATGTGCACCAATGAACCAGAGTGTTTAGGTATACAGTCCAGTGTTACCTCTGAGTTCATAGAGAGATTAACACTAGGTATGATTTATTATGTAGCCGACAAATTAGACGCTAAAGGAGACATACACATAAACTGTGCTACTATGGGTGTTAAGCGTAACAACCACTCTAAATACCATCACTACAGCATTGAAGCGTGTTGGGATAATGTACTGTGCAAAAACACGCCGCCGTATAATAGGAGTGCAACCATAAATGTAAAAGACAGCTATATCTATGAGGTAGAACCGCTACAGTTTAAAGAGACTGTGCGGGAGTATATTGCAGATAACCTTGTAACCATAACAGCAACAACACAGGAGGATAATAATGACAGCAGACCAGATAATCCAGCAGTTGGAGTTAGTGAAACTTAAGCACAAAGATAAGTGCGTAGGTGTAGGTGAATTAAGTATATACCATATGTGTGACGATTGCGCGTAAGTTAAAAGAGACTACACAGTTTAAGCTGGAAAGTAGCGATAATACAGATATGACATTAGAATGTAAGAATGGTATCTATACAGTGTATGATAAACATGGTGCCGTAGTAGCTGAGTTTTTAGCTTACCACTAACACCTCACAAATTTTAAAATCGAGCCGGGTTAAAAGTAAAAGACCTTACACAATAAAAAGGAGATAGAGAAGACTATCATAGACCTTTAAATGTGTAGGGTCTTTCTTTGTGCAAATAACCGCGCATTTAATGAATAACCCTATTAAAATTTAAAAATGGGCCGGGTAAAGATTAATTAGTGAACTAAAATGAATAAAGAGAGTATCTATATAAGCCATACAAGCTCATTTAACACATATTCTCATGACCTCTTTGAGGTCTATCATACCATTACCGCGGACGGAAGTTCCGCAATTTTGGTGTTTTGAGACCATTTTTGAGGACATTTAAGGTGTGTTTGTCCGTACAGGAAAGACGTGTCTATTTTTCACCTATTCAATTTTCAAAAAAAGACCAAAAGTTTACATCTATTGTTATCTCACCCCGGGAATTTTCGACACTTTTATCAAAAAATAACAGTAATACTAAACTTTACATAGGACTGGGTTATAAGTGTTTCTAACACCATGAGGAAACACCAAAGTGTGTTAGAATGGTGTTTTTGTACGCCAGAGAAAGACACAGGTGTAAACACCAAACCAACACCAAAACGAGGACACCTAACACAGTCATTGATTGGGTTGGTGTTGTCCTAACACTGTGTTGACACACTAAAAGACCAACACGAAAATACTAGACAAACACCAAAAAGGATGATACACTAAACACTATATAGTACCTTTACAACCACACATCTACTATTGAAAGAGAGGGTCTAGTTATGAAAATTAAATCACCCGGCACACTTTTACACACAAACACCGAAACACCTGTAAAACCTAGTGTTATAACACCAGATAACACACCGCCAGACACTATTGAGTGGTGTCAATGTCGTTGTTACGAACGTGTTATGAGGTGTTGTGATTGTCACCAAAAGATAGACACTGCTTTTCATTATAATCACTACTTGTCCAAACACAGTGACGACCAGGGTTATTGGTGGCGATTCTTTTGTCCCGCGTGTTATGAAAAACACAAAGATGATACAGACCTAGAGACACTGTATAGGACACACGAAAGTTGTTGTTTACCAGATGAATTTGAGTAATACCATTAAAGCGGCGCACATTTAATTTAGTGTGACCGCTTTTCTTATGCCCGCCAGACGCACTAGAACGTCCATAAAGACCGGGAACAGCAGTGTTTAACACAATGTACGTGGGTTTGCATAATGTGTGTATTTGTGCTATACTATGTGTAGTTGATAGAGACGTAGAAAAGGAGAGCGATACAATGAAAAAGACACTTAAACCTAGAGAGACCAGCACAGACTTTACAGACACATGGGTCATAATTAAAGGACAATATAGCAACCTAAAAGGTGTTGATTCCTTTGACCCAGAAGACCCAGATACACATGAGTGGTATCAAGCACTAGACAGAAACACCTATCACACAGTGGCGTGTGGGTCTAACTTTGAAAATGTTATTCGTGGCCTAATGAATAATGTGAAGGGATTTAAGACACAAGAGGCGTACTATAAGTTCCTGGGTGAGACCACCACTGAGGACTACTACCGTGTACACTTTTTAGGTATGCCACCATACAGTGTGAGAGAGAAAGAGGTGATGGCGAAGGAAGGTGTTTCGTGTGCTGTGTCAACACCCATGAAAGACCTGTACAAGCAGGTGGTGGACGCGTATGGTGATTACTACTACGAAGAAGTAGAAGACGCTGTGGCGAGGGCTTACCGTGAGTTATACGCAAGTACACGAAAGACCGCCAGGGGCAGTGTTAAGAAGACCAAACTGGTGGCAAAGAAAACACCCAAGCCTACACCAACACCACAGAGGAACGGAGCGGCTAAGAAGACTGTGTTAAAGCCAAAGAAGGAGCCGGAGTATTTAATATTAGAAGAACCTGCAACACCAAAGGTAACACTTAAAAAGAATAAGATTAAGTTGTCCTTGAAACACAGGAGGACATAACACCACAAGACCATCTTACTGTATAGGTAGGGTGGTCTTTCTTATTATATACGCGCACACGCGTATACGCGTGTTTAGTGTGTTTTGTGCAATGTGTCCAGTGTTTGTGAGTGTGTTTGTGCACTTGTACTAAAAGCGATAAAACACCAAAAAACACATTGACAAACACCAAAATGGTCTATATACTTGACGTAGAAACACCAAACAACACAACACAAAGAGCGTGAGAAACGCTAGAAAGAGAGAGAGAAGACCATGGCTGAATTTTGTGAGTACACAACACCTTTAACAGCTGATGAAATGACCGCACTCGCTGAGATTATCGCCTCCGTGAAAGCGCGTGTCGAAAAAGAAGTAAAAGAACTTTATCCGCAGAACATGACAGACCCGGTTAAGTCAAAGTATTTTGTTCGTTCTTTTACCATTGATTCTATTCATCAGCAGACCATGACGCTGTACAAGTTTCTTGATAATAACAAATTGATTTAACACCAAAAGACCGGGCGGGTTGAAACACACCCGCTCAAACACCAGAAAAGGAGATTAGATTATGCAAGACTTTGGAATGTTAGCACATTGTGTTAGAAACAACAAGACCAGTGACAAGACCGCAAGCGGTTCCGTTATGAACACCACCATGTATGCGAAGGTAGGTAAAGAGAAACGTTCCGTGTGCGAAGTGAACCAGTTTTCAAGTGGCAATGAGCATGTGTCACAGTTCTCATTTAGTGACCGGGCAGGTATTAGTTCCGCACTCACTGTCATTGTGAATGATGAAACAGGTATCACCACCTGTAAACACCCTCATGTTGTGTGTGAGGACAGATGGGTGTTAAAGAACCTCGACATATTCCAGAAGGTGTATCTAGTGACAGACCCCGCAGATGTACCCAAGTGGTTTAATGATATGTTCCTTGAAATTATGGACAGATTACTGTATGATTGTGAGTGTGACGATTTACCGGAAATTCTTGTGAACGTCCGTGACTATATCAGTGGGTTATCAAGACCCGTAGGAAAGGAGTAGTTATGAGTAAAGACTACATTAAAATCTCACCCCAACATGGTGTGAATCCCTCAATGATTATTTGCCCGTATTGCAG
>QFCG01001093.1_pt1 | contig 123882 bp, 123 predicted proteins | sample 5346041 | NCBI WGS metagenome assembly QFCG01 (sample SAMN09062254, study PRJNA434731) | Human gut metagenome, whole genome shotgun sequencing project. | isolation source: stool timepoint B gemcode assembly | host: Homo sapiens | collected 2015 | reverse complement strand
TAGTTGCGGATTTGAGGTATATTATATCATATTGTATGTTGACAAAGCGATTATATATTTTGATTGTAGGATTGGCGATGAATGTCGTGGCTTTTGCCCAATCTTCTCTGTTACCTTATAAAAATCCGGTCTTGTCTGTTGATGAACGGGTGAAAGACTTGCTTTCACGTATGACATTGGAAGAAAAGGTCGGGCAACTATTATGTCTTCTTGGCTGGGAAATGTACGAAATAAAGGACGATGAAGTACATCCTTCTGAAAAGTTTAAAAGACTAATGAAAGAAAAGAACGCAGGTATGCTGTGGGCAACTTATCGTGCGGACCCTTGGACTAAGAAGACATTGGAAAATGGCCTCAATCCCGAGCTGGCTGCCAAAGCCAGCAACGTATTGCAGAAATATGTGATTGAAAATACCCGTTTGGGTATTCCTTTATTTTTGGCTGAAGAAGCACCTCACGGACATATGGCGATTGGAACGACCGTTTTTCCAACCGGCATAGGGATGGCGGCAACTTGGTCACCGACACTGATTGAAGAAGTAGGGAATGTGATTGCTAAAGAGATTCGTTCACAGGGAGCGCATATCAGTTATGGTCCTGTACTGGATTTATCTCGTGATCCTCGCTGGTCACGTGTAGAAGAAACCTTTGGTGAAGATCCCGTATTGAGCGGACGACTGGGAGCGGCGATGGTCATAGGGCTAGGTAGCGGAGACCTGTCCCGTGAATATGCTACCATCGCTACATTGAAGCATTTTCTGGCTTATGCAGTACCGGAAGGTGGACAAAACGGTAACTACGCATCGGTAGGGACCAGAGATCTGCACGAAAACTTTCTTCCTCCTTTTCGGGAAGCGATCGATGCGGGAGCACTGTCTGTGATGACCTCCTACAATTCAATAGATGGTGTCCCCTGTACGGCCAATCATTATCTGCTGACACAATTACTGCGTAACGAGTGGAGATTCCGTGGCTTTGTTGTTTCGGATTTATATAGTATTGAAGGAGTCCATGAAAGTCACTTTGTTGCCCCTACTATAGAAGAGGCAGCTATGCAGGCCGTTTCTGCCGGAGCGGATATTGATTTAGGTGGTGATGCGTTTATGAATCTTACTCACGCCGTTCAATCCGGAAAAATCAGTGAAGCAGTGATTGATACTGCCGTATGCCGGGTATTACGGATGAAATTTGAAATAGGATTGTTTGAACATCCTTATGTAAATCCGAAAACAGCAACGAAGATGGTGCGTAGCAAGGACCACATCAAATTGGCACGCAAAGTGGCGCAATCATCTATTGTATTACTGAAGAACGAGAATTCGATTCTTCCTTTGAATAAGAAGATAAAAAAAGTAGCAGTTGTCGGACCTAATGCGGATAATCGTTATAATATGCTGGGAGACTATACAGCTCCGCAAGAAGATGAAAACATAAAAACCGTGTTAGACGGAGTGATCTCCAAACTGTCTCCTTCTAAGGTGGAGTATGTGCGTGGATGCGCTATTCGTGATACGACAGTGAACGAAATAGCGGAAGCGGTGGAGGCAGCTAGCCGTTCGGAAGTCATAATAGCGGTGGTGGGAGGATCCAGCGCACGTGATTTCAAGACGAGCTATCAGGAGACGGGTGCAGCAATTGCTGACGAAAAGAGTATCAGTGACATGGAATGTGGCGAGGGGTTTGACAGGGCTACCTTGACTTTACTGGGAAAACAACAAGATTTATTGATTGCATTGAAGGCTACCGGGAAGCCACTGATCGTTGTCTATATTGAAGGTCGTCCGCTGGATAAAGTCTGGGCATCCGAGTATGCCGACGCATTGCTGACCGCTTCTTATCCGGGGCAGGAAGGAGGGTATGCAATAGCTGATGTTTTGTTTGGAGATTATAATCCTGCCGGACGATTGCCGGTTTCCATCCCTCGTTCTGTCGGACAGATACCTGTCTATTATAATAAAAAGGCTCCCCGCAATCATGATTATGTCGAACAAGCTGCTTCTCCATTATACACTTTTGGCTATGGGTTGAGTTATACCACTTTCGAATATTCGGATTTACAGGTAATACGTAAATCTCTCTGCCATTTTGAAGTTTCATTCAAAGTGAAAAATACAGGAAGCTATGACGGTGAAGAAGTGGCACAACTTTATCTGAGGGATGAATATGCTTCAGTAGTTCAGCCTCTCAGACAATTAAAGTGTTTTGAACGCTTCTTCCTGAAAAGAGGAGAGGAGAAGGAAATCTTTTTCACTTTGACCGAAAAAGACCTGTCCATTATCGACCGGAATATGGCGCGTGTTGTGGAAACAGGAGATTTCCGGATAATGATTGGTGCCTCTTCGGATGATATAAGACTAACAAAAGATATTTTTGTAGAGAGTCAGTGAGTGACGAAGAGACTTATTTCTAATCTGAGTTTATAAACATGGAACAGGCTGATTCTGAATAATCACGAGTCAGCCTGTTTTTCACTTAAAACCTAAACCTTGTATTTACTTGCTGTTATAAGCCGTCAACATCCAAACCAGCTTTTCCTGTTCTTTCAGATAATCGCTCATCATCGAAACGGTTACTTCATCTCCGGCTTGTGAAGCGATAGACAGAATCTTGCGTTCTTCACCGATCAGATAACTGATAGACTGTAGTATGTTATCCAGTGCCTGTTCTCCGTTGCTTACCTTATCCACTTCGTTAATATTGGCTACTTTCAGATAATCACTGAATTTGTTGGCAGGAGTACCGCCCAGCATCAGGATACGTTCTGCGATTTCGTCCACTTTTTCGGCAGTGTCATCATACATCTTTTCGAATTGGCTGTGAAGTACGAAGAAGTCATGCCCTTTGATATTCCAGTGGAAACCGCGGAGGTTGGTGTAATATACTTGGAAGTCTGCCAGTAATTGTTGCAAAGATGCTACTACGTTGTTTGCTCCCGATTCGTTCAATTTGATAAATTCTAAAGTTTTCATATTCTATTTGTTTTTAATGATTTATATTCGTTTTCTTTTTTCTGTACTGCAAAGATAAGGCGGAAAATGCTTGTTGTCAAACTGATAATTTCTATCTTTGCATAGAAGAAATCTATAACTTAATCATATTTGATAGATGACGATACAACAATTAGAATATATATTGGCGGTTGACCAGTTCCGTCATTTTGCCAGAGCGGCGGAATATTGCCGCGTGACGCAGCCCACGCTGAGTGCTATGATCCAGAAACTGGAAGATGAGCTGGGAGTGAAGTTGTTTGACCGTACGGTGCAGCCGGTCTGTCCCACAGCGATTGGAGAAAAGATCATTGATCAGGCACGTGTCATTCTGGCACAGACAGCGCAGGTGAAAGAAATAATCAGTGAAGAGAAACAGTCACTGGCAGGCGTGTTCCATTTGGGGGTATTGCCTACCATAGCACCTTATTTACTTCCCCGCTTCTTCCCCCAACTGATGGAAAAGTATCCGGAACTGGATATACGTGTCACAGAAATGAAAACACAGAATATCCAGCAGGCATTGCATGCCGGAGATATTGATGCCGCAATTATAGCCAGCAAATTGGAAGACACTTTCCTGAAAGAAGAAACACTTTTCTATGAAACATTCTTCGGATATGTATCCTGCAAAGAACCTCTGTTCAAGCACGACGTGATACGCACTTCCGATATAACGGGCGAACGTCTCTGGTTATTGGACGAAGGGCATTGCTTCCGTGACCAGCTTGTACGTTTCTGCCAGATGGAAACGGTCAAAGTCAATCAGATGGCCTACCATCTGGGAAGTATGGAAACCTTTATGCGTATGGTAGAAAGCGGAAAAGGAATCACCTTCATTCCCGAACTGGCTGTTTCGCAACTGAACGAAGAACAAAAGAAACTGGTACGTCCGTTTGCCATTCCCCGTCCTACACGGCAGATAGTGCTTGCGACCAGCAGGGATTTTATCCGTCATAGCCTGCTCAATGTACTCAAAGAAGAGATACTGGCAGCAGTACCCAAAGAAATGCAATCCCTGCAATCCATTCAGTACTTGCTGTAATATTGCTTATTCCTGCGTACTGCTTCCGGCTGTATGGCGTTTCAACCATCGCCCTATTTCAGCTCCCTTAAAATAGATAATGAGGGAGCTGACTATGATAATCATTCCTGCAACGGTACTGAATGTCGGATACTCTCCCGGGAGCATGATCCAGCTAAGTATGGCGCCCAATATCGGGTTGATCAGTCTGCACATATTGATATCACTCACTTTGGCTCCTTTACTCTGTAAGGCGATAAACCAGAAACTGAAAGCAAAGACCGAGATAAATACCAGAATAGAAAGACTGATATAGAATCCGGCAGGCTTTCCGATAAATGAATGATACCCTTCCGTACCTAATCCTATCATATAGATGAGCAGTCCGCCGAAGAACATCTGCACGGCATTCAGGAAAATAGGGTTTATCTTGCCTTTATCTTCTGATACCGAAATCGCGGAATATCCCTGAAAGATGATACTGAGCAGCAAAAGTACAATTCCCGTGATCCCTTTCCAGTCCAGCGGAGCGCCATTGCTACCCATGCCTACGATAAGCAGCAAACCGATGAGGCTGACAATAAGGCTGATAATCTTGTGCACATTCAGCCGGTCATTGCTGGCCAGCAGATGGGCTAGCAGTACATTGATCAGAGGTGTCATTCCCATAATGATAGAAGAGATAGCCCCGCTGACGAAATCGACTCCGAAATAGAAAGCGGTGTACCCCATAAACATATTGATCAGGATCAAATTCAGAAACAGTTTGCTGTGTTGGCGTATTTCTTTCCACATCCCCTTATGCCAGGTATAAGCAAAAAGAATGATGCCTACAGTGGTAAAGCGGATTCCTGCAAAGTTCATCGGCGAAAAGTCGTAACTCAGTCCCTGCTTGATAAACGGGTTGACGATAGCCCATAATACAGAGGCCAATATAGCGTAAAAAAGTCCTTTTTTCATTTTATGGTTTGGTGGTTTTATTCAAAAATGCTGCAAAGATAGTAATAATTAGGCACATACATTTTGAATCTAGGTATTAATTCCTTATATTTGGAAAATCAACCATTTTTTATTTAGTAATATGAAAAAATACATTGCAGAAATGATCGGGACGATGGTGCTCGTCCTGATGGGATGTGGAAGTGCAGTTTTTGCCGGCAGTATGGCTGGTACTGTAGGAGCCGGCGTGGGAACGGTCGGCGTTGCTTTGGCATTTGGGCTTTCAGTAGTGGCGATGGCGTATGCTATCGGAGGTATTTCGGGATGTCACATCAATCCTGCTATTACGTTAGGAGTATTCCTTTCGGGTCGTATGAATGGAAAAGATGCGGGTATGTATATGCTTTTCCAGGTTATAGGAGCGATTATCGGTTCGGCTATTCTTTATGCCCTGGTGACCACCGGCGGGCACGACGGACCGACAGCTACCGGTTCCAACGGCTTTGGTGACGGCGAGATGCTACAGGCATTCATCGCAGAAGTGGTCTTTACTTTCATTTTTGTATTGGTAGTGCTGGGGTCTACCGATCCGAAGAAAGGAGCGGGAGCTTTCGCAGGCCTTGCCATCGGTCTTTCTCTAGTATTGGTGCATATCGTATGTATCCCTATTACAGGTACTTCCGTCAATCCGGCACGTAGCATCGGTCCGGCATTGTTCCAGGGTGGAGAAGCGTTGTCGCAGTTATGGCTGTTTATTGTGGCGCCGTTTGTAGGAGCGGCTGTCAGTGCGCTCGTCTGGAATTATTTCGGTGACAAGAATGAAAAGAAATAATAAGAATGAGAAGAAATAAACGGATCACTTTATGATAAAATTAAGGGCGAGAGTTTCACAACTGTCGCCCTCTTTTGCGTAATTATATATTATAATAAAAAGAGTGTTTCTATAATTACTAGATTTAATTAGATGAGGGGAATTCCACTTCATAGAATTTTTCCCTGTTATATAAGGTATTGACACGTATTCTAAGTCCTTTCTTGCCTTTCATCTGATCTTGAATCTTATCCAATTTGAAAGATATATACCCTTCGCCCAGACGGTCGGCGGTGTCGCCTTCGTCGTTATGCCGGAATTCAAGATTGATATACTCATCGTTGGCATTATCGGCAGCGGGTTCAGCTTCCTTGTTGTTGATGACCAGATTCAGGAAATGTTTCTTGTCCTCGCTATGCGTGCCGTAATATTGGAATTCGATTGTCAGATATTTCTTGTCTTGGGTAATCCACATATAAGTAGAATTGATTTTATCGTCTCCGATCTTCTCTTCCGTATTTTCTCCTTCCCCCATAGTCACGATTTCTTTGGTCAGGATCTCTTTTATTTCTCTTACCTGAATATTATAGTCATATCCCTTCACCGGTTCTTCCAGCTCTTTGAATATCACAAAGGCGCGTTGCCCGTCTTTATTCTTGTCACTGATCCATCCGTTTCCATTGCTCGGGAACATTGTTTTTCCATCATCCAGAGTGAAATAGAAATCCTTGCTATCCGGGCTGATCAGATTGATGGTGCTGATGACCAGTGAATCGGATGAGGAGTCATCATCATCCAGACACGACTGAAGTATCGGCATTGTGGTCATAACAGCAATAATAAATGCAATGAATTTAAATTTCTTCATATACTATAAAAATGTTTTTTAATGAGTACTATTTACTTGCTTTGTACTCTGAAAATGCAAGGGGGGAGAAAATATTGCATTTGGATCTGTTAAAGAAACAAAAGTTGCAAAAGAGTTGTTCTCTCTGTGCAGTATTTCTATCTTTGCTGCATTTATAAGGTAAACACGTGTATAAGCAAATGGAAGAATTTGAGTTGTCGGAACAATGCAGGCTGGGAAATAATCGAGCCCGCAAAGAATTGTATGAGCATTATGGAGGGCGTTTGCTAGGCGTCTGTCTGCGCTATACCGGCGACCGTGATACAGCTCAGGATCTGCTTCACGATGGTTTTATAAAGATATTCAGTTCTTTCGACAAGTTCACCTGGCGGGGTGAAGGCTCACTTCGGGCCTGGATGGAACGGGTGATGGTCAATACCGCTTTACAGTATCTTCGGAAGAGTGATGTAATCAGTCAGTCTACGCCTTTGGAAGAAGTACCCGAAGATTACGAGGAACCCGACGCTTCGGCTGTAGAGATGATTCCGCAAGCGGTATTGATGCGATTTATCGAAGAGTTGCCGGCAGGATACCGTACCGTGTTCAACCTTTACACCTTCGAGGAGAAATCGCATAAGGAAATAGCACAGTTGTTAGGTATTAATGAGAAGTCATCGGCTTCGCAATTATTTCGGGCGAAGAGCGTGTTGGCTAAGAGAGTAAAAGAATGGATAATGAATAACGGATAGGTAGAGATATGGAAGAGAAAGAATTATGGATGAATAAGTTGAAGGAGAAGCTCGGGGATTACTCGGAGCCGCTTCCTGCTTCCGGTTGGGAACAACTGGAAAAAGAACTTATGCCTCCTGTGGAGAGGAAGATATATCCTTATCGTAAATGGACGGTAGCCGCTGCGGCTGTCATTTTATTGGCTTTGGTGTCATCGGTCAGCCTGTATTTCCTCGGGACTCCTGCTGCTGATGAAATTCGTCATGCCAAGACTCCGGCGTTAGCCTCTGTACCGGATGTTTTGCCGGATGCGCAGCAACCGGATATGACAGGAACAACGGTAGAACCGGTAGTGCGTCCGGTAGTGAAGAACCGCATCGCGAAAGCAGAACGGAACATTCCCCAGCCGACGGCAAATATCGACGAACCGGTGAAGAAAGAAGAGCAGCAACCTTCGGAACTGAACGCTCAGACCGGCGACCGGAAAGAAAAAGAAGAAGTGGAACCGGTGGAAGAAACGAAGGCCGCCCAGCATAAGCCCGCAGATACGGAACAACCGAGAAATAAGCCGCGCCGTCCTTCCAGCAGAGACAAACTGCATATTCCGGCAGAAAAGGCATCTTCACAGAAAGGCACATGGTCGATGGGACTTTCGGTAGGTAACTCCGGTGGTGCTTCTACAGAGTTGGGATCGGGCATTCCTTCTTATATGTCCCGTGTGAGCATGGTATCGGTATCAAACGGTCTGCTGAGCATACCCAATGATCAGCAATTGGTCTTTGAAGATGGAGTACCTTATTTGCGTCAGGCCAATCAGGTGGTCGATATGGAACACCATCAACCTATCTCCTTCGGATTATCTGTCCGCAAGAGTCTGGCGAAAGGGTTCTCTGTCGAAACAGGATTGACTTACACCTTGCTTTCTTCGGATGCAAAGTTTGCGGACAGCGACCAGAAGACCAAGCAGAAACTGCATTATCTGGGTATCCCGTTAAAAGCGAACTGGAACTTCCTTGATAAGAAACTGTTTACTCTTTATGTATCCGGTGGAGGTATGATTGAGAAATGTGTTTATGGCAAGCTGGGCACAGAGAAGGAAACTGTGAAACCTTTGCAATTCTCCGTCTCCGGTGCAGTCGGCGCACAGTTTAATGCCACCAAACGGGTAGGTATATACGTAGAACCCGGTGTTGCTTATTTCTTTGATGACGGTTCCGATGTACAGACCATCCGTAAGGAGAATCCGTTCAACTTCAATATTCAGGCGGGTATCCGACTTACTTATTAGTCAATATAGTTGAGCTATATATTTTAAAAGCGATATTTTACCAATAACGGTTAAAATATCGCTTTTAAAGTTTTATATGCAGAAACTTTGCTGAAAAATCGGAAATCTGAGAAAATATTAATATCATTGTCATCTGTAACTTTATACCTTTGTTTCAAAATACGACACTATGGTTGATTTTTCAGATGAAAAGTTCTTATTAGACGAGATCAGAAAAGGTAATAATCAGGCGTTTGAATATCTTTTTAAGGCTTATTATCCCCGTTTGCGCGGCTATGCTATTCGTTTCGTGGAAGATGAAGAGACGGCTCGTGATATTATTCAGGAGTGTTTTCTGCGTTTTTGGGAGAAGCGGGAGTTGTTGTCGGCTGTATCGGTCACCTCCTTACTTTTTGCAATGGTACGCAATGGATGCCTGAATTACTTGAAGCATCTTTCCATTGTCGAGAAACATCAGATAGAATATCTTGCATCCATTGATGGTGAAGAAAGGCTCTATTATGCCGACTTCACGCTAGATGCAGAGCACAAACTACTATATGACGAATTGCAGGAACAAATCAACCTTGTCATCGGGCAGCTGCCCGAGCGTTCGCGGGAAATCTTTCTGATGAGCCGTTTCAAAGGACTGAAGAATCGTGAAATTGCAGACAAACTTCAGATATCGACTACGGCAGTCGAGAAGCACATTGCGAAAGCATTGAAAAGCTTCTCCAAACACTTCAAAGACAAGTATCCGGTAGACATTTATATTATGATTGTTGCCTGGGTGATTATGAATAATAAATAAAAGAAGAAAATATAAACCATTGATAATTAGATTGGAAGAGCAGGGACTGAAAAATTCCTGCTTTTTTCTTTGTATGGGTGGTTGGGTAAAAGAAATAATAGTTGTTACATCTTATAGAAAGTGAAATTATGGAAGAAAAGAAAAACATTCGTGAGTTGGCCGTTCAGTATTTCGAAGGAAGAATCCGGCGAAAAGACGAAAAACTATTGTTTGAGTATGTCGGACAAAGTGAAGCAAATCGCACGGCATTCAGACAGTGGGAAAAGGAGTGGATTGCCTCGGGCATTACCGATTCCAATACCACGAAGGAGTGGGAGACATTACAACGCAAAATCCGCACGCAGGAAGCCATTATCCCGATGCTGGGTATTTCGAAAACGAGATTTTCCGTCTGGCGGAAAGTGGCTGCTGTCGCAGCCATCGTACTTCTGACTATAGGAGGAACCCTCGGTGTCCGGCAACTCTCTTCCTCATTGCAACCGGAAACGTACTTTGTATGCGAAACTCCTTATGGCGAGAAGAGTAAAGTCGTTCTGTCTGACGGTACAGTCGTTTGGCTTAATGCAGGTTCTACACTGAAGTATTCGAACAAGTTTAATACCGCCAATCGCAGAGTCGAACTGAACGGTGAAGGATATTTTGAAGTCACCAAGAAAGCGGGAGCTACTTTCATCGTGCAGACACATGGATATGACGTCGTTGTGAAAGGAACAAAGTTCGACGTATCCGCCTATGATGACGATCCGTTCATTTCCACCACTTTACTCGAAGGTTCGGTCGAACTGAATTATAAAGGCAGTCAGATAAGGATGTCTCCTGGAGAGTCCATGAGATTGAACGTAGAAACAGGAAAATTCATCCGTACCCAAGTAAACGCTTCACAATCAAAAGCGTGGGCGGAGAACCGTATAGAATTTGATCACATTACATTGAAGGAACTGGTTGCAAAACTATCCCGACAATATGATGTGAATATTCGGCTGGAATCGGAAGCTGTAGGAGACAAGACATTCCGTATTTCTCTGCGTAACAGAGAAACAATCGGAGAGGTGATGACGGCTTTGCAAGAGATTATCCCGATAACCGTCGAACGTAAAGGCAAGGATATATATATCAGAGAATAATTTCCATTTCGTAACAACTATTATTAAATTAAATCGAGAAAAACTATGAACAACCGAAAGAGCTTATTACGGCTGCTTCTTTTAGTTTCATTCTGTCTGGCGACAGTGACTTTGCACGCCCAGGTCATCAACAAGACATTCAAGAATGAAACATTGAAGACAGTATTGAAAGAAGTTGAGCAACAAACAGGTTTATCTGTCATCTATAAGACAGATGAAGTGAATGAGAATAAAAGAATTACGGCAACTTTCAAAAATGCATCATTGGATGAGGTGCTGAATAAAGTCTTGGATAAGGATTTGACTTATAAGTTGCAAAACAAGATGATAGTCATCTTGAAAAAGACGCAGAAACCTCATGACGGCAGTACAAAGAAGAACATCAAAGGAACCGTCGTGGATGATAAGGGCGAACCGATCATTGGGGCCAGCGTGGTAGTGAAAGGAACTTCAACCGGAATAATTACGGACCTTGACGGAAACTACACTATAAATGAGGTATCGGAAGATGCCTGGATTTCAGTCTCCTATATCGGTTATCAGAGTGTGGAACTTCGAGCTGCCGATAGTAAGAATCTGCTTCGGATTGTCCTGAAGGAAGACACTAAAGTATTGGATGAAGTAGTTGTCGTGGGGTATGGTGTACAAAAGAAAAGTGATATCACCGGTTCCGTTTCTTCCGTAAAGTCAGCAGAGCTATTGTCAGCTCCTAATGCCAGTACTGCGCAGGCATTGCAAGGACGTGTGGCAGGTGTTGTTGTGCAGAATTCCAGTGGTGCTCCTTCAGGATCGGCAACGATCCGCATCCGTGGAGCCAACTCGCTGACTTATGGAAATGATCCTTTGATCATAATCGATGGTGTTCAAGATGGGAATATCGGGAGCTTGAATCCTAATCAGATAGAATCCATAGAAGTATTGAAAGATGCCGCAGCCCTTTCTGTCTATGGTTCGAAAGGTGCGAACGGTGTTATTCTGGTGACAACTAAAAATGGGAAAACCGGAAAGCCGCAGGTCTCTTACAACGGTTTTGTTTCATTTGATGAAGTACGGAAAACCTTGCCTGCATTGAATGCAAAAGAATATGCCCTGCTGATGAATGAGGCTCAGGAAGAGAATGGGCTCAATCCTGTTTTTGGACCGGATGAGATTCCGTTGGAAGGAAACAGTACGGACTGGCAGGATAAGATTTTTCGGAATGCGGTTTCCCAATCACATAACATCAGTATCAGTGGAGCGAAAGAAAGCATTTCTTATTTCATAGCTGGAGGATATACCAATAAAGATGGCATTGTGCAGAATACCAATTTTAAACAATATACTTTTCGTGCAAACTTTAAAGTTCAGGCTACATCCCGTTTGAATTTGTCGCTGAATACGTTTGCCTCTTATGACGAGACGCACAATGGAGATTATGAACAGGCTATCAATGCAGCACTTCAATGGTCGCCTACGAAACGCATCTATGATCCCGATAGTGAAGGAGGATATACACAGCCGGGTGGAGGAATAGGACCGGTTTCATTATACAATCCGGTGGGGTATGCTTTGGAGATAGTGGACGATAAATCCGTTGCTTCTTTTAATGCTTCTTTAATGGGAGAATATAAATTCTGGGATTTCCTCAAATTATCTTCTTTGTTTTCATATAAGACTCATAGCGATACCAATGGGTATTTTGATAATCAGCGTGTCAATAATGGCGATATTAGAGATATTAACGGAAGTAAAGCCCAATCACGCTATATTGCTTTGCAAAGTACCAGTATTCTGACTTTTGATAAGGCTTTTGGTGATCATACCGTTCAGGCTACCGGGGTATACGAAGTGTTGAAGGATAATTATCAGAGCACATCTGCTTCTTCCAGAGGAATCCCGGTGGGAATGGGATATAATGGAGTGCAGTTCGGTTCTATTTTGCAGGCCCCTTGGGTGGAATATTCTACTACGGTGATGCAGTCTTTTATGGGTCGCGTGAATTATAGTTATAAGAATAAATATATGTTTTCCGGATCGATTCGTTATGACGGAGCCAGCCAGTTGGCAGAAGGAAACAAATACGACAATTTTACAGCATTTTCGTTAGGATGGAATCTTATGGAAGAGAAATTTATGAAAAGGCTGAAAGATATGGTACCGGAGTTTAAAATTCGTGGAAGTTACGGTACGGTAGGCAATGCGGCAGTGCCCGCTTACTCTTCTCATTTAAAGTTTTATCCGGGCATGGACGATAGCGGAAACCCGACTTTGGCCATATCAGATTTAGGCAATGAAAATCTGAAATGGGAACGTACCCGTGAGTTGAACATCGGTATAGACAGTCGATGGTGGGGAGGGCGTTTGAGTTTCTCAGCCGAATATTATAACAAGAAAACCACAGACCTGTTGATGTGGCAGAAAGTGCCTTCGGTATTGGGTGTCAGTTCCATCCTTACCAATGTCGGTTCCGTGTCCAATAAAGGATTTGATATCATGTTGGGTGGCATTCCTGTCTCTACCAAACATTTTAAATGGGACATAAATTATACATTGAATATCAATAAAAATAAGATTCTCGAACTGGACGGGCTCTCCAATACGCTTATTACAACCGGTGCCGATTATCCGGGATTGGTGGGTTCTTATGTCCAGATGGTGGGACAACCGATGGGCACATTCCTCGGATATACCTTTGCCGGTGTTTGGCAGAAATCAGAAGTTTCGACGGCTGCGCTTTACGGAGCAAAGCCCGGAGATGCCAAATATGTAGATATCAACCGTGATGGAAAAATAGATAAGGATGATATAGGCATTATCGGTAATGCCCAGCCGAAGTTGAGCTTCGGATTCAACAATACATTTACGATTTTTGATTTCGACCTGAATATTTTCTGGCAGGGAGTATCCGGTAATGACATTTATAATCAGAATCGTATCCGGCGTGAGACTTATTCGTCAGATGCATTCCCGACCAGTACGGTTATGAAAAATCATTGGACACCGGAAAATCCGACAAATATTCCTGCTTTTTCGGGAGCAGAGTATGTTAATTCTTCCCGTTGGGTGGAGAAGGGAGACTATTTGCGCTTGAAAAATATCACATTGGGCTATCGTATTCCGCACAAGATACTGTCAAAAATAGGATGTTCGTCCGCCCGTATCTATGTCAGTGCCAATAATCTATGGACAATAACCAATTATTCGGGATTTGATCCGGAAGCAAGTATGGGAGCAGACTCGGATGCGGCAGGCGTGGACCGTGGTGTGTATCCTTCGTCAAAGAGTTTCCTTGTAGGGTTGGATATTTCGTTTTAATGATCATTTAATAATAACAGACTATGAATTGTACACTTATAAAAAAGAGCTGCGTCGGATTATTGGCGATAATATTAAGTACGAGTTGTGCCGATTTGACAGAGAATCTTACCGGACAGCCAACTGTCGATAAGTTCTTCCAGACACTGACCGACTTCAATAGTTATATCACAGGAGCCTATACCCCCTTAATCCTTTTATATGGTACCGATATGCCCTATGCGGCCAGTGCAGGTGCCGAAGATGTAAATACCCCCGTCATCAGATGGAAAGGATTCGAACAGGTTAACATTAACACAGTAGGAAATCCGGACGAAGTGACGGATGAGTTATGGAACTCATATTACACAAGTATTAGCGCGTGCAATACATTGATAAAGATTATCGGTGAGAACACGAAATTATCTCCCGACGAATTGTCCCCGATTGGAGGGGAAGCCCATTTCTTGCGTGCTTTTAATTACTTCCAGTTGGTGCGTTGGTTTGGCGAAGTGCCATTGTTGACGGAGGAAAATCAGGATAATGCGGCAAAAGAGCCTCAGGCGAGTGTTGCCCGGATTTACGAGCAGATAGTTTCTGATTTGAAGAATGCAGAGTTGACATTGCCTCTTTCACAGGATGATCCGAGCCGTCCCAGCCGTTGGGCGGCAAAAGCGTTGCTTGCAAAAGTCTATTTGACAATGGCGGGATTTCCGTTGAATGAGACTTCCTGTTATGCGCTGGCACGTGATAAGGCAAATGAAGTAATTAGTGAAAAGGTCTATACCTTAGAAAAAGTATATTCCCAATTGTGGTTATGGAGCAACCGTAAAATAAACTCCGAATTTATCTTTGCGCTTTATGCCAGTTCGGACAATGCAACAGGCAGTTATATCCATCAGGCCGTGCGTCCTACTGATCACGGAGAAAACGGCTGGGCAGATTGGACCAGTGACAAACGCTTTCTGGAAACTTTTCCCGTAGGAGATGGCAGCCGTTTGAGCGGAACTTTTTATACTCGGATGAGGGACGGTGCTTCGTGGGAAGAGACCAATGTGGCACAACCTTATGTGGGAAAGTACCGGGATGCAGGTCCAAAGAGCGGAGGATATTCAGGGATAGCTACAGCTAATAAAGCGGACGGATTTTTCTGTATGTTACGCTATGCCGATGTGTTGCTGATCTACGCGGAAGCCGCTAATCTGGCAGAGGGCAGCCCTTCAAAAGCAGCATACGATGCTATCAATGAAGTCCGCGAACGAGCAGGACTGACTAAACTATCGGGACTGACTCCGGCACAGTTTGACAAGGCGGTATTGGACGAACGTAACTGGGAATTGGCTTTTGAATGTAATCGTTGGTTCGATTTGTGCCGTCGTCATATTCTGAAGGAGACTTTGGAAGCTTATTATCCGGAGGCAAAGATTGACGATCACAATTATCTTCTACCGAAACCGAGCGACCAGATGACTATCATGACCGGTATTGTTCAGAACCCCGGATACAATTAAACGTCAATAACATAATCGAAAAGAAAGAATGATATGAAAAGAAATATAACTTTGATTTTAATCACTTTGTGTCTGGCGATAGGAGTCGTTTCTTGCAGTGAAGATTCTTATCCGGAGAATCCTACCCTTGTTTCGCCTATTTCGGGATTAGTCTTGGAAGTGAACGGAACGGACTATGTGGCTACCCCTCTGTTGCAGGAGGATGGTTTGTTGAGTAAAACATTGTTGGTGGCAGTCAATCAGCCTTCCACTACTGCCATAGTGAAACAGATAGACGTTTCCGACCCTTCGGCTACGGTCAATATAAATGTGGGAGATGTGATTACTTTCAGGAATAACCAATTTGCATTGGAATGGACGAAGGGGACACAAGCTGAGACTTTTCTACTGGAGATGAGTTATAATCCTCCTCCGGTAATGTATTTGGTAATGTCGGGTGAGAAAGGAGATTACTATGGCCTGAATACAGAAACGGCACAGACCATTGCTTCCATTACCTATAATAATCTGTTTGAAGGATATATAGACTTGACAAATACGAGCTGGAACAACATCGGCTTGGTGCAATCCGACCAGTCCGCCTATTTTGATGTTAGCGCCGGATTGGGCGGCGGACAATCTTATGGAACTTTAGCGATGGTGGAGAAATCCTCTCCGGGAACCGGCTATTATCCGTGTGACGGTCCCTGGGGAGATTGGACAACTACTGGAGGCAATGTTTCAATTGTCTCTCCGGGCATCTGGAAAGTTAATTTTGACCTCACTACCCGTCAGATCGTTTTACTGGAGACACAATGGGCTGTTACGGGGACAGCCGTAGGAACGGTGAAAGCAATGGTCTACAATTCTGACGCCCGCAAGTGGTCTTTGACGACAGAACTTACAGCCGGAAAATTGAAATTTACCACTATTCCGGTCTCTGCCGGTGATCCGACTGTAACGTATGGGGCGTCCGATGGTATTGTCAGACTGTCGGAGACAGGGACGGATATTACTATTGACGAAGCTGGTATGTACCGGATAGAATTAGACTTGAGTACACCTTTTTATGATTATACTATAACGAGATAAATCAACAATTATGAAGAAATTCTTATTAAGCAGTATATTTTTGTTTTCACTGGCTTATGGAGTAATAGCCTGTACCGAGGGGTTGCCAACCGACAACTGGGAAGAACCTGTCGTTCCCGTAGATCCTGCCGTTACTACCCTGCGGGGTTCGTTCGAAAGTAAGTTTGTGAGATACTCCAAAGGTCAACAACACGAAGCTCAGATGGAAAAAGCGAAGATCGTCACCCTTTGGAAAGACACCCTTTGGCAGAACGACCGTACACACAAACAGATAGTGTTATGGTCAGGAGATAAAAAATATGACGACCTCACTTATGAAGTTTCGGATCTGGTGAGCGACGCGAACAGCATCTCTGCCTCCAATATCCGACTTCGTTTCCCTTCTTATATAAAGGGAGACGATCAGGCACTCGATTGTGGAAATTATGAGAGCCGCACCACTACCTTGATTGCCGATGCCCTTTCCGAAGTACCCGTCACAACGCTCACCACTCAAGATCCCGTTAAGATATGGGTGACCATAAACACGCCGGCAGATGCCGTACCGGGCATATATACCGGAACCATTCAGGTGAAATCAGCCAATGAAGTGAAGCAGAAGTTTAATCTGGAATTGCTTGTCGTAGATCATCAGTTGCCTGCGGTAGCCGATTGGAGTTTCCATCTTGATTTATGGCAGTTCCCTTTCCAATTGACAACTCTGTGTCGGGACAACGGAGAAAATGTCGTTCCTTTCTCCGACGAATATTTTGCGATGATGAAGCCGTTTTATCAACTGTTGGCAGATGCCGGGCAGAAGGTAATCACCACGTATATCAAGGACGGTGCTTTCAATAGCGGACAAACGATGGTGAAGTGGTCGAAAAACAGTTCCGACGAGTGGATATTCGACTATACCGATTTTGATAAATATGTCGGGAAAATGATGGAATGGGGAATCAATAAACAGATCAGCTGTTTTTCTTTGGCCGGATGGAAGACGTCTGTCGGATATAAAGATGCGTCGGGCACGGACCGGACATTGGAACTCACCATCGGTACGGAAGAATACAACACAGTGTGGGCTGCTTTCCTGACTTCTTTCAAGACGCATCTGCAAGAAAAAGGCTGGTTTGACAAAACCGTGCTTTATATGGATGAGATTAAAGAAGACGGTATGAAGTCAATCATAGCTTTAATCAAAGAGAACGATGCGAACTGGAAAATAGGACTGTCGGGAGGAAATGTCGATAGCGGGATAGAGAACAGCCTGTATGATTATTCGACCATTTTAGGCTACGAGCGCCAGTCGGACAATGCCGTTTCTACCTTCTACACCAGTTGCTCGCAGCAATACCCGAACAACTACGTTACGGCGCAAACCAATCCGGCAGAAATGTCGTGGATGGCGTGGTATGCGCTGGCAAAAGGATTTGACGGATATCTGCGCTGGGCATACGATTACTGGACACAGTCTGACCCTACCAGTGCACAGGATGGAAGTAATGCGTCCGGCGACTTCAATATGATTTATCGCAGCGAAAATACCGCCGCCGCTGTTCCCATCTCCAGCATCCGTCTGGAACTGCTGCGGGAAGGCATTCAGGATTATGAAAAGGCACGTATACTGAACAACGGACAACTGGACGCAGCTATCCGCAATTTCACCTCTGCTTCGGGGCGTGAAGCCGCCAAGTGGGTAGGAATAGCCGAAGGAACATTGAAAGAACTATCTGCAAATGATTAAACAGAAATAGATAATGAAGAAATTAAAGAATAAAATAGCTTTCGTACTGCTGTTTATACTTGTCTCCGCCATGTCGCAGGCAAAGGGACTGGACCCACGTTTTCAGATACTCCCTTTACCCCAGAACATAGAGATATTGAAAGGGCAGGGGATAGCAGGTAGTGAACTGGGATATATCGTATCGAAAGGCGAAAGTAAAATCCCCGTTTTAGGAACATTGCTGGACGCTTTACCCCGCATTGAAAAACAAGGAGCAGGTATTACACTTTCCCTGTCGGAACAGAACACACCCGAATCTCCGGAAGGATATACGCTGGAAATCACATCCCGGGGAGTAACGATCCAATCGCGTGGACAAGCAGGATTGTTCTACGGTTGTCAGACCTTGGAACAACTGATGGAGGATAGTCGTGACCTTCGTATCCCTATTCCATGTCTCCGAATGACGGATTATCCCGAAATCTCTTACCGTGCCGTTCACTTTGATACGAAGCATCATCTGGACCGGACGGAATACTACTATCGGACCATTGATAAACTGGCCCGCTATAAGGTGAATGCCATCATTTGGGAAGTGGAAGACAAGCTGCGCTATACCCGCCGTCCCGAAGTGGGCGCCCCCAACGCCATCAGCAAACAAGAGATGCAGGCTATCAGTCGCTATGCCAAAGAACGTAATATTGAAATCAGTCCCTTAGTACAAGGATTGGGACACGCCGGCTTTATCCTGAAACGCCATTGGGAACTGCGGGAAAATCCGTATAGTGACTGGGAGTTCTGTCCTTCCGACCCGCGTACCTATGAGTTACAGTTTGATCTTTACCGGGATGCGATGGAAGCCATGCCTGATGGCAAGTATCTTCATATCGGTGGAGATGAAATAACGGCTATCGGCATAGACGAACGTTGTAAAGCGACCGGAAAAACAGCTTTTGAATTGCAGATGATCTGGCTCAAAAAGGTTTGCGACTTTGCTGTGGAACATGGCAGAACTCCCATCTTCTGGGATGATATGCCTTTGAAGTATGCCGACCTTTGGTGGTTGTTGCATCGCCCGCTCACCGATGATGAAATTCGTAAGAACTGGAATACCTCCCGGCTGGACGAAGCTATCAAGATGTTCCCGAAGAATTGCATCTATATGCGTTGGCATTACGAAGACCCTACCGTCTTGTCCCATCAGATGCTCCTGAAATGGTATCATAAGAATGGACTGAATGTAATGGGAGCTACCGCAGCAGCGACCGGTGAAACCCCGTTTATGCCCAGAAACAACTCTAGGGCACAATATATTAAAGATTTCTGCAAACTTGTTTCTCAAAATCAGTTGAAGGGCATCCTTGCCACGGCTTGGGATGATGCCTCTGCCCATTGGGAAACGGTGATGCGCGGACTTATAGCACAGGGCGAATATAGTTGGCATCCGGACGGGCGGACTGTGGATGAGTTTATCCGGGCGCACGCCCGAAGGGAGTTCGGCTTGTCCGGTCAGCAAATGGAGTTTCTGACAGAAATGGAGAAAGCTGCTTTCTTCTTTGATCAGGCATTAGTCGTTTCCGGCACGCGAAATCCTGCTTGGGGAGTATCGGAAACATTCCGGTTGCTGGATTTGCCGGATTCGGAGAAACCGGGAGAATGGAAGCGGAAATATCAGGGAAGACTGGATACCGTCCGCATTGAATCGGCGCGTTATGAGAAGATTTGTAAAGGCTTGAAAGTGGCTGAACAGGCAGCTTTACGCAATCGCTACACGTTGGATATTTATAAGCAGACGAACGAACTGTTTCACTATCCGGTGAAATTGTTGGAAGTTTTAGAGGTTTATGACAGTACAAAAAACGATGAAGAACGTCTTCAAGCATTAGTAAGGATAGGTGACGTTTGTAACTCCTTCAAAAGTATGCGTGCTGAATTTGAAAAGACTTATTCGCAAACTCGTTTTATGGAGAGTCCGGAGGGGTATATTGCCGACCAGAATCACCATCATCATTTGTCTGCTTTAAGTAACAACAGTGACTGGATATTTCTGTATGAAATGCCGATGGTAGAAAAAGTGGAAAGATGGTTGAAAGAACAAAAAGATAACTAACCTTAGATTTTAAATATCGTATTGTTCTGTTGAGGACAATACAGCGTAGTGTTTTTGAAGGTATTAGTCACCATTTCGGGAAGCAGGCAATAGCTGTGCTTTCCGGAATGGCTTTTTTATAATTAATAAAAATCGTTTTTATGGAAAATTCATTGAGTGATGAATTGTTTTGTTCATTGAAGAATGAACTTCGTGAAGTAGATGCACAAATCAGTGTGCATAGTAAAAAACTGTTGGAGCTGATTGACCAAAAAAAGAATTGTCGTCCAACTGATTCGGGAAGAAGAACAAATGACGCCCACTGTTATCGAATATCGGGGAGATCCGAAACGGTATGTTTCTGTTATTCTAGGTGCCATTGACCGGGGGAGGTTGACGTATAATGGAGATGCGAATTGCGAACAGACGTTCCGGTCCTTGTCAAGTGTGATAGATGTCATAAGCCCTAAGAACGGGAAAGCGCTCAGTATCGAAACGTTGGTCTCGTATGAGAAGAAAGAACGTGCCGGGGAGTTTTCAGATTATTCGGAAGGGAAATTCGAATAAAATGAGTACCTGAGAGGGAATTTAAGCCCGTTAGCAGTATAAATTCGACTTTAAAAGTTGTATGATATTGAAACTTTTATTATATTTGCACAATGAGAAGAAAAGTAATAGCATACGGTCAATACTACAAGGATTTTCTTGCCACTCTGACAGAAAAGGAAATTCAAAAAGTGAAATATGTGCTTTCATTGCTTGGAACAGAAGACCGTTTGCCTATCAAATTTATAAAGGTTATACGTGATGGTCTATATGAACTACGTATATCATATAACGGAAACATTTACCGTATCTTTTTCATTTTTGATGAAGGGCAAATAGTTGTTTTATTTAATGGCTTCCATAAGAAAACACAGAAAACCCCATCATCAGAAATAGATAAGGCATTAAAAATAAAGGAGGAATATTATGAGTACAAAAAACAACATGCTGACTGATATCAGCGCAGAACTTGATAAGGAGTTCGGAGCACCTGGGACTCCGGAACGTGAAAAGTTCGATGAAGAGGCATACGCTTTTTATACTGGTCAAATACTGTTGGATGCACGACGGGAAGCAAAAGTAACTCAGTCTGAATTAGCAAAGAGAATCAATGCAACTAAATCGTATATCTCACGTATTGAAAGCGGAGCTATAAATCCAAGTGTAGGAACATTCTACCGAATTATTAATGCATTAGGATTGAAGATTGAAATCGTAAAACCAATCATGGGTATATAGTCGAAAAAACCGAAGGATATCTTAATCCTTCGGTTTTTCATATTTTACTTTCCTATCACTTCGATTAACCAACGATTTAAGTTCCGGCTTTCTGCACTAAATTCCACTCCGATCTTTACAATAAGATATTCTTCCTTCGTATATCTTCAAAGGTTTGTATTCCAATAGGAAGTTTACGCATCAAGTTGTCCATATCTGATTCTTTTGATCTTTTGCACATCAAAGATAACAAATATTTCCTGAAGTCTGCTTCAATTGGTGGGCTGATTTGAAAATGCGGTGAGAAATAGAAAAAAGACGGTTGTGTTTTTCCGATTTCCCGCCGTCTTTTTGCAGAAAGAAAAGGTAAAAAGTGAGAGGAGTGAGAGAGGAATTCTAACATTCGTATTTTTTTTAGAGAAATATAGAAAGTAGAAATAAAGAAATAAAATAGAAAAAGTTTCAATTCCTCTCTCACTCCTCTCACTTTTGTGGGTGAAGATGATGAAAAATAATATAAAACGAGGAAATGTGTTGTATAGTTGAACAACATTTCTTATATTTGCGTTATGAAAAGAGAAATAATAGCATATAAAGGATACTTCAAAGAATTCTTTGAAAATTTAGATGCTGGCACCCAAGATAAGATATTGTATGTGCTAATGTTATTGCAGACACAAGACAGAATACCTTTGAAATTTATGCGGTTGATAGAAGAAGGACTTTATGAACTTCGTATCGAGTACCAAAGCAATATATATAGAATATTCTTTTGTTTCGACGAAGGGCGTATTGTGATTCTGTTTAACGGTTTTCAAAAGAAAACCGAAAAAACACCAAAGAAAGAAATTGATAAAGCAAAGATATTAAGAAAGGAGTATTATGGAAGCAAAAACAAATGAGGAATTCTTTAATGTCAGTGCATTAATAGATGAGCGTTTTGGTAAGGAAGGAACAGCTTCTCGTGCAGAGGCAGAAGAAAAGGCCTACGCCTTTTATACAGGGCAGATTATCGAGGACGCAAGAAAAAAGGCTAAAATCACTCAGGCTGAATTAGCCCGGCGTATCGGTTCTGACCGTTCTTATATTTCAAGAGTAGAAAGTGGTCAGACAGAGCCTAAAGTATCTACTTTCTATCGTATAATGAATGCGTTAGGCTGTAAAATCGAATTTTCAATGATTTTGTAAAAACAATAAATGCAGAGTATCTGTCAAGATGACTCTGCATTTTGCTATATTCACAAGGCTTTCCCGCTTCTATTCATACAGCCTGTTTGATTTTACCTGCTCGATATCTATAATAAATACGGCATATCGGCGCCCGTTATTTCCTTTTTTAGATTCAAAATGGTGCTTAGTCATCACCTTCCCCAACTGTATTTTTGATCCGATGGAATACTGATAACCGGTACGCTCACGTATTAGTTCCGCAATCTCACTGACAGTCAGATAATAAACCTTCTCGAAACGTTCCGGCTTGCGGATATGCGTAAGAACCATTTCCTCTTCCGGTGAATGAAAGATGAAAGCCTCGTTATTCTCTTCAAGCCGTTCATTGTCCGCTTGCGTGAACCAGTATTGATATCCCGGCTTATTCAGCAGATATTTGATCTGAGCATAGAGCTGCGCATAATTGATGGTAATAAATTGGATGGAATAAGGATGAAAACAAAGGAAACGCCGGTTGCCTGTCGTGTCGTGAAGCACTTCCTGATAGTTGCAGGTTCCTGCAAAAGAGGCCGTATGAGGGAAGTTTTGCGAACGGCGTGCATAAGGCAGACGGAAACTGATCACTTTGCGCGTTACCAAATCTTTGAATGCATTCAGTTCCCGACCGCTCATCCCTTCAAACTCGTCGAGATTGATCAGCATGGCCTGCGTTATTTTGGCTAAATCATCTTTATTGTTCGAATTGATTAGTCCGGTAGAAAGATAAGCACGCAGTTCGGGAGGCAGGAGATTATTGATAAAGGTAGTCTTTCCTATGTTCTGTATCTCGCTGCATAGCAGAAGTACCGTGTGATTGACAATATTCTCCTGAGTAGCCGCTGCACACATCGCCACCAGATAACGTTCCAGGCATTCCGCCCAGAACTCCTGATGATTCGTCTGGACACTATCCGCCAGGATACGGATATAGTCGGTTCCGTCCCATTCGGGCAGTAATTCGAAATACTCGCGAATGGGATGATACGACTGGCTGAAATCGGAGTAAATCAGATTTTCGATTGTTTTGACAGTGCAGGGATATCCCAGCTCGTTGATTTCTATCCAGATACTGTTTTCCATCATCTCATCCAAGATGCGGAAAGGCTCCGGTTTCTCGGTGTCGGGACGCCTTCTGCGATATTCCATGATATGCAGCACTTCGTTGTAGCGTGTTTCGTAGTGCTCGCTGATATATTGCTCTATCCGTAATATTCGTTTCTGCGTGCCATTCAGCTTACAGGTATTAAATTCGTCGGTATGAGCGTAGGCGCTATTGATCAAAGAGACTGTCTCGTCTGCCGGAAAGTCTGTAAACTGGCTTTTGATAAAGGCGGATGCTTCCTCCTGCGGAATGCCGTAGCGATTGAAGGTACATGAGAGATGGTGCAGATAATTGTTCCGGTTGCCTGCTATGTATTTTTCGGACTTGTTGTGATAGTAGGTTAAAGTCAGCACCAGAGAAGCGTTGGCGGAATGGGCGTTGAGCGCTGTGTCTTCATTCGTCGGGGTGCCGTCCGGAGGAGTCTGTTGTTTACTGCCGAAGAGATTTTTACGATTTGAAACCTTGTAGGATGCCTGAGGTTGATCTACAAGAAAAGCGTCAGCGTTCGGATTGAAATAAATCTCCGGATCGTAAGAGAACAGACAAGTGCGTGCCACATCCTGGCCGGAGGTGTCGATTTCTATCTGACAGAGTTCGGTGTAAAAAGAAACGAGTCTGGTGTAAGCTGCATGATGGAAGTCTTCTATTTCCTGAAGGGTTTCGGGCAATGTCTCATCCGGATGGCATGCACGCACTATGATTTTCACGCCCATCCCTTTGGGACTGATAAAAGCGATACGGGTGTAATTGCATCTCTTGATGACAGGGAGGATGCGCGCCAATTCTTCTTTGCTGAGATGGTCGATGTCTATCACGATGTGTCCCATATATTTGACGAGATTCACTTTGGTACGCCTCCCTCGGTAGCTGGCGGAGAAGGCGATTGCCGGCAATTCTTTTTTCTTCTCATTGGCAGCCTTTTCTCCTTGCTCTGCAAAGATGCGGCGTATTTCTTCGACTTTTTCCCGGTAGGTAAAACTGCTGATAGTGGACACTATTTCTTCTTCGGTCATCTCTGCTATTACGTAGTAGAAACCTTGAAATATGGTGAAATGTTTCATTTTGATTTTAATTGTTTTTTGTCAGTGCAAAAGAACTTCTTTGCGGAAATGTGTAAAGGAACTTTGTATAGAATGGCAATAAGTTACTACGGTTCGCCCAAAAAGTGTATGATAGTTGCCACTTGTTTCGGCGAAAGGAGGCGGTTGCGTGCGCGGTAACCTTCCTGTTCGAGTTCGTGCAGGAGAGGGAGGTTGTAAATAATCCAACGACGAAGTATTTGTAAAGCAACTTTGAGGCAGACATGGGGATTGTAAAGGTGAGCCAGTTCCGCTTTGGTATAGGTGCGGATAAGGAAAGAATCTTCTTTGTAATTCATGATGTTTTCTTCTTGTTTTATGCTATAAAGTTACATAAAATTTATTGTTTTTCAAAGGTTTGACTTCGTTTTTATTCGTTGGAAATCAAGAAACTTCGTTGGGGAATATGGCTTGTCCGGATACCCTTATCTTTGTGCTGTTAACAAGAAAGGGATGCATCCTACGTATTATAAACTTTAAAATTATTTTATTATGGCAATGACAGTATCTTATTCAGTGGTGCCGCGCAAGAATCCTGCAAAAAAGAGCGAACCGGCAAAGTATTATGCACAGGCGCAGGCGTCGGGGGAGTTGGACTTTGAAGAGTTGTGCGAAGCGATCACCAGTCGTTCTACTTGTACGGAAACGGATGTACGTGCGGCTATTTCGGGTATTCTTTACGAAGTGAAGCGTGCGTTGAAGGCAGGAAGAATTGCGAGACTGGGCGATTTGGGCAGTTTGCAGATAGGGCTGAACAGTGAAGGTGCGGCATCGGTCAAGGAGTTTTCCGGTTCGATGATTAAGGGGGCGCATCTTATTTTCCGCCCCGGTAAGACGCTGGCGGAGTTGATGAAGATTCTGAGTTATCAGCAAGTGCTGACTCGTGCGGTGGCGCAGGCGGGTGCGGGCGATGACGGGGGAGAAGACCCTGACAAGAACCCCGGTTCCGGCGGTGATGGCTCCGGCGATGAAGAGGCTCCGGACCCTACGGTATAATTGGCAGACGGGTCAAGGTAATAACGAATTAGAATAACTTCCATTAATATTTTGATAAAATGAAAGAAATAGTAAACCGGATTTTAGATGTGATCATGTATCTGATTCCTTTCTTCGGAAAGAGAAAGCGGGACAAGGTGGTGAGAGAAGTGCGCTATCATACTACTTGTAAGGAGGTGTGCAAAGTGAAAACGACGGAAAGGGAAAAGGAACATGAGAAAGATTAGTCTGATCGTGATCCATTGTTCCGCCACCCGTGTCGATTGCGACTTTACGGCAAAGGATGTGGATACGGCTCACCGTTATCGTGGCTTTTCGTGCTGGGGCTATCATTATTATATACGCAAGTCGGGCGAGATTGAGCCGATGCGGGATGAAGATACGGTCGGGGCTCATGCACGTGGCTACAATGCGATCAGTTTAGGTGTATGCTATGAGGGCGGTTTGGATGAGAATGGAAAAGCGGCGGATACGCGTACACCCCGTCAGAAGGAGGCGTTACATCGTTTGGTACACGAATTGTTGCAGCGTTATCCGGAAGCTAAGGTAGTAGGTCATCGGGACTTAAGTCCCGACACCAACTATAATGGGATTGTAGATCCTTGGGAACGGATTAAAGAATGCCCTTGCTTTGAGGTCATTGGAGAATTCTCCATTAATTAACTACCACCGTAGTGAAATACTCTTTGAATACCTCCGCAGCTTTTTCAAGCTGTTCGGGGGTATTTTCTTTTACCCCTTTCATCTTGTATTCCTGTCCCATCGCTTCGTACTTATGTACGCCCAGTGTATGGTAAGGCAGTATTTCCACCCGTTGGATCATCTTGTATTTTCCGAGTGCTTCTCCCAGTGCTCGTATATCTTCTTCAAAATCGCTGTATCCGGGCACTAGCACATAACGCAGCCAGAAAGGTTTTCCCTGTTCTTCCAGCCAGGCGGCCGTACGGATGGTCTGTTCATTGCTTCTTCCGGTCAGCGTCTGATGGCGGTTGGGGTTGAATTCCTTTATATCCAATAACACAAGGTCGGTCAGCTTGAATAATTCTTCTACGTCTTCGTTCCAAAGTCCTCCGTTGCTGTCCAGACAGACATGAATGCCTTTTTCTTTCAGTTCGCGGACCAGCGGGACGAGTGCTTTCGCCTGAAACGTCGGTTCGCCTCCGGAGAAAGTGATTCCTCCGCGTTTCCCGAAGAAAGGGCGCTGGCTCATTGCCATACGGACGATTTCTTCCGGTGGGGTAGGTGTGCCTCCCTTTCCTGCTATCGTATCCGGATTGGCGCAATAGAGGCAGCGGAAGTTGCATCCTTGAAGAAAAACGACGAGCCGTAAGCCCGGCCCGTCGAATGTTCCCATACTTTCGTATGAATGTACGTTTATCATCATATAGAGTAATAGATTACATACGTTCGTGGAAGCTACGGCTGATAACTTCCAGTTGGTGTTCGCGGCTCAGCTTCACGAAGTTTACGGCATAACCGGAAACTCGGATAGTCAGCTGCGGATAGTTCTCCGGATGCTCCATGGCATCGTATAGCATATCACGGTTCAGTACGTTTACGTTCAGGTGGTGGGCACCTTTGGTGAAGTAACCGTCCATCATCGTTACGAGGTTCTCGATACGGTCTTCGTCCGTAGCACCCAGTGATTTCGGAACGATAGAGAAGGTGTTGCTGATACCGTCCTGTGAGTCACGGTAACGAAGTTTCGCTACAGAGCTCAGAGAAGCGATCGCACCATTCTTGTCGCGTCCGTGCATCGGGTTGGCACCCGGAGCGAAGGCAACACCTTTGGCACGTCCGTCGGGAGTAGCACCGGTCTTTTTGCCGTACATCACATTGGAAGTGATAGTCAGCAAGGAGAGGGTAGGACGGGCATTCTTGTAAACAGGCAATTTCTTCAATTCTTCGCTGAAGAAGTATACCAGGTCTACGCCAAGGTGGTCTACCTTGTCGTTGTCGTTACCGAAGCAAGGGAATTCTCCTTCGATGTCGAAACCTTCTGTCAGGCCGATATCGTTGCGGCGGGCAGTTACTTTCGCATATTTGATGGCAGACAGTGAGTCGAGTGCGATGGAAAGTCCGGCAACACCGTAAGCAAGGTTTATGCGCGGGTTCGTATCTACAAGAGCCATCTGGGCTTTCTCGTAGTAATACTTGTCGTGCATATAGTGGATGATGTTCATCGCTTCGTTGTATACGCGGGCGATTTCGGTCAACACTTTCTTGTAGTTGTCCATTACTTCTTCGAACTTCAGCGTGTCACTGGTCAGTACGGGGATGTTCTTCACCATGACTGTACCGGTATTCTCGCAACGTCCGCCGTTGATGGCAAGCAACAGGGCTTTGGCCAGGTTGCAACGGGCACCGAAGAACTGAATCTGCTTGCCTATTTCCTGGTATGATACGCAGCAGGCGATTCCGTAGTCGTCGGACTGACGTACTTCACGCATCAGGTCGTCGTTTTCGTACTGGATAGAAGAAGTGTCGATAGAAACCTTTGCACAGAATTCTTTGAATCCTTCGGGAAGTTCCGGGCTCCAGAGTACGGTCAGGTTCGGTTCCGGTGAAGGGCCGAGGTTGTACAATGTCTGCAGGAAACGGAAGGAGGTCTTTGTCACTTTGGTACGTCCGTCGTTGAGACGTCCGCCCAGAGATTCGGTTACCCAGGTCGGGTCGCCTGCAAAGATGTCGTTGTATGATTGCATACGCAGGTGGCGGACCATACGCAGTTTGATGACAAACTGGTCGATCAGCTCTTGCGCGAACGATTCGGTGATGGTTCCTTTGCTCAGTTCATATTCCAGATAGATATCGAGGAAAGAAGAAACGTTACCCAGTGACATGGCGGCACCGTCTTGTTCTTTGACGGCGGCAAGGTAAGCCATATATACCCACTGTACGGCTTCTTGTGCCGTGTAAGCGGGACGGCTCAGGTCGAGACCGTAGTATTCGCCCATCACTTTCATGTCTTTCAGTGCCTTGATCTGTTCTGCCACTTCTTCGCGCAGACGGATACGGGCCTCTGTCATCGGACCGGTGAGGTTATGCAAATCTTCCTTCTTTGCTTCGATCAGACGGTCGATGCCGTAAAGAGCCATACGGCGGTAGTCACCGATGATACGTCCGCGTGCATAATTGTCGGGAAGTCCGGTGAGGAATCCCAGCGAACGGAAGGAACGGATTTCTTCCGTATACACGTCGAATACTCCGTCGTTGTGCGTCTTGCGGTAGTGAGTGAAAATATCTTTTACGCGGTCGTCCACTTCCACACCGTTTTCGTGACAGGCTTTGCTGACTACGTTGATACCTCCGAAAGGCTTGATGGCACGTCTCAGAAGTTCGTCTGTCTGCAGGCCGACGATCAGTTCGTTTTCCTTGTCGATATATCCGGCCTTGTGGGAAGTGATGGTTGATACGGTAACATTATCTAATGAGCGGACACCGTTGTTTTCTCTTTCTTCTGCCAACGCTTCGAGGCAGCGGTTCCATACGGCTTTGGTACGTTCTGTAGGTCCTTCGAGGAATGAAGCATCTCCGTAATACGGAGTGATGTTATGACTTACGAAATCTCTGACGTTGATTTCGCTGCTCCAAAGACCGTCTTTAAAGATCTTGTTTAATTCCATAAAATGATAAAATTAGAGGTTGTAGTTATCCTATTCTTTAGAGCGCACAAAGTTACAATCATTTTTCATATAATCGGCATAAATATGCTCTATTTTATGCTTTTCAACATAAAATACCTATTAATTGCTATCCTTAGGAAAAGATTAGATTAAATTTTTAGTGAAAACTCTTGCGGGTTTAAAATATCTTTGTACCTTTGCACCGCTTTTAACGAAAAGCACTTCTGATAAGGAAGTTTTGGAGAGGTGGCAGAGTGGTCGATTGCGGCGGTCTTGAAAACCGTTGTACTGCGAGGTACCCGGGGTTCGAATCCCTGTCTCTCCGCTGAGACTCAAGGACAAACAAGAGTCAAACGCAGACAAAGTTCGTAAAATCAAGGTTTTACGAACTTTTTTTATGTCCATGCCCGGACAACGAAAAGCCACTAAAAAGCCAAGAAAAGACAGAGTGCCGTTACAGATTCGTTACAGGAATTCTGGGTATCTCTTCTGTAACGATTTTATATGTAAGTCTCTGATTTGTCGTTCGTTGTCCGTAAAACGTCCGCTCATAACTGAATTATTAATCATTCCTTTGCAGCCAGTAATCGTTACAGGCTAAATAGGAACAAAAAAAACAGCATTATGAGCATGAGTACATTTAAGATTCTCTTCTATCTGAGAAAAAACTATTTGAACAAGGAAGGGAAAGCAGGTATTATGATCCGTTTGACAGTAAACGGAGAGGTTTCACAATTCAGTTCCAAACTGGACACTGAACCGGATATGTGGGACGTGCGGACTGGCAGGGTTGCCGGAAACAGTATGAAGGCAAGACAACTGAATGGATTGTTGGATAATATGCAGACTTCTCTAAGAAATCATTATTATGAAATCGAAAAGAGAGAATCGTATGTTACGGCGGAAAAAGTGCGTAACGCATTTTTGGGTATTGAGACAAAGCAACGCACCCTCCTCGAATTATTCAAAAAACAGAATGACGACGCGAGAAAATTAGTAGGTATCAGCAAGACACCTGCTACGTTGGCGAAGTATGACCGATGCTATCGGAGGATGGAGGAATTTATCATGTATCAGTATAAATTGAGTGATATTGCACTAAAGGAAATCAATCATATGTTTATTACTGATTTTGAAACGTATCTCCGCTCTGTAAGTAAGTGCAATGAGAACACGACGGCGAAATTCATGCAAACATTCCGAATGATTGTGATTATCGCTAAAAATAATGGGTGGATTTTTACCGATCCGTTTGCAAATTATAAGATTCGATTGAAACGTGTGGATAGAGGGTATCTGACGGATGCGGAGCTGCAAAAGATAATGAAGAAGAAATTTCCAACAAAACGACTGGAACAGGTGCGGGACGTTTTTCTGTTTTCTTGCTATACGGGCTTGTCGTATGTGGATGTAAAGGATTTGAAAGCAAGTGAGATTTGTACTTCGTTTGATGGTAAATTGTGGATTATGAAGCATCGGCAGAAAACGGACACTCCGGTGAATGTGCCACTGCTGAAAATTCCACTGGCGATACTGAAAAAGTATGAGGGGCAGTTACCCAAAGGAGAATTGTTGCCAGTTTTGAGCAATCAAAAGTTAAATTCTTACTTAAAAGAGATCGGGGATTTGTGCGGAATTAATAAAAATATAACCTTCCACCTTGCACGCCATACGTTCGCCACAACAACGACTTTATCGAAAGGTGTACCCATCGAAACGGTCTCGAAAATGTTGGGACATACGAACATAGAAACGACACAGATTTATGCTCGCATTACCAATGAGAAGATACGAAAAGATATGTCATTGTTAGAGGATAAATTGGGAGATATTGATAATGTTGCATTTAATTTATAATGAATATGACAAAATGGGGCAAGTTTGAAATAGAGATCGGTTCTTCGGGCGAAGATCTTATCGTGAATATAGAAGCCGGAGAGGATGGCAATGTATGGTTGTCAAAAGCGGAAATAGCACAGATATTTGAAGTGTTTTACGCTGCGGTGTCTGCCAATATCCGGGTTATGCTGAAATCCGGTGATTTGAAAGAGTATAGACACATGAAAACGATACGTTATACAAATAAGAAAGGGCAAGAATGTAGTAACGACCTTTTTAATCTGGAGGCGGCTATCGCGTTAGGATTTAGGATGAAAGGGTATAAATGCCAATTGTTTCGTCAATGGGTGGCGAGGCAATTATCTACTCCCAATAACCAAAAACAAAGGGCTTTCTTTATTCAGATGTGTAATAACGGAATGAAGAATTAAAAGTGAAGGATTGAATAACAAGGGGCAATCATCAATTACGACAATTGCCCCTTGCTGTTTTTATGTGGTAAAAGAAGCTAAAAAGCGACGACTTATGTTTATCTCCGGAAGATAAGGGGCTATATTCGCAATATGTATGCTAAATGAATGAAATATAGTGCTTATGGTTGAGGCTTTTGATATGCTGATCGAATATGATTCGGGTATGGTGATAGACGGGTATAAAGTGCCTTTTGGATATGAATTACAGAGTTTTGAGGAACTCTTCTGTCTGAACCGACAACCGTCGGGCGAATTTGTTATCGTATTGAAAGAAGGCGGACTGTTCTATTTCTTATCGGAGAATTGGAGTGACTTTGCTGAACTTTGTAAGGATTATGACTGGTATATCATTTCTCATCAATCATTTAATAAACAACTTGAAATCGGTGTCGGACTCATGAAAACTGGCGGATCGGCAGGGTGGCTCGGACGAGCGGAAAGCCTCGAAAGATTGAATATGTATAAGGATATTTTAGTGTTCTCTTATGACTGCGGGGTGGAAACGGAATTTTATCCTTATGACACGGTTTTTACGGGATGTTGCGAGATAGACGGAAGTACTTGTCATTATGTACATGACTACTATCCTACACGTATAAAGAATGTGGATGTTCACCAAAAGCGTATCAGCAATTTGATTTTTCGTTTCAAGGAAGGTGGGCATTGCGGTATGTTGGTAGCGAAGATTATTTCTCTCTGTATGAAGAATATTTTATATAACGATTCACCTGCCCAAACGATACTTATTCCTATTCCGGCTTCGACACGAGAACGACAACGGAAGAGGTTTCCCGTTCTTTGTTATCATTTATCGAAATGGCTGAATATTCGTGATGGATTTCAAACAATCTGGATCGAGCAGGAACGGGAAGAGATGAAGGGAATATCACATAAGGATGTGGTATCGAACTTGAAAATCAAGAAAAGGGATGTTGAGGGGATGGATGTTATTTTATTTGATGACGTGCTGACCAGTGGGGAGAGTTACAGGCAGCTTCGGCGGAAACTGCTGGACTTGGGTGCGAAATCAGTGATCGGAATATTTCTTGGTAGAACTGTTCATTCTATGGATTAAGACAGAGCGTCTCTTTTTGTTTGGGCATTTACGAATAGGACTTATATTGTCCTGAATTGTTTTTTTGATATAGAGGTTTGGGTATGGAATAATGCACTCCGTACCCAAACCTTTTTTGTTTAGTTACTCACGGTTATAGGAGTATAGGCCTTTGTTATATACCTATTTTGCTTATTAAAAAATCTTCCACAGGTGGCTACCTACCTGTGAAACCGCCTTGTATTATCTCTCCAATTTTGCACCATCATTAAATGTGCAAGAGTATGGAAATCATAACTTTCGACCATCAGGTCTATCAGGATTTGGCAAACAAAATCGAACGTATTGCCGACTATGTATTCAAAAAAGAGAGCACCTATGCCGAGGAACCGGAAATGTGGCTCACCAGTGAAGAGCTGGCAGATCTTCTGAAAATCAGTACACGGACAATTCAACGTATGCGTAAGGAACGTATGATCCCTTATAGCATGATGCGAAATAAATGCCTGTATCGGTTCTCGGATATAGAAGAATGTATCGCTCAACGTGTTGTGAGTTGCAACCCGCAAACATTGGACGAGTTCAGAAAAGGTTATTGGCTAACCCATAAATCTTTTTCCCGATGAACGAGCCGTTGGATATTAACACCTTCGAGGGTTGGATGCGGAAAATCATGGAGCGTTTCGACCGGAACGAGCAGTTGATTTGCTCCCTCACGGGCAAGGAACTCAAAGAGGTGCATTACCTCGACGGGGAACGGCTGCTGGATAATCAGGACGTGTGCCAGATGCTCCATTCGAGCAAGCGTTCGGTACAGCGTTACCGCAGTTCCGGCACGTTGAGATACCAAATGCTGTTTGGCAAAATCTATTATAAGGAGTCCGACGTGATGGAGTTTCTAAAGACTCATTTCACCGATTTTGAACAGAAAAAACGGGCGAAGAAAAAACGGACGTAACGCCAACCAGTGCCATGCGAAAGCCAAACACTGCCACTTGACCTACACTCCATTGTGCTGTATATCAAAGCTGTTACATTCGCAGGCTATCAATGGATTTTTCACTTAAAATTAAATTCAATGGAACAGAAAAAGAACGAAAAAGATGTGCTTATCGTCCGGGACGAGAAGACAGGGGAAATCGGTGTCGTTGCCGGATTAGGCAAAGACGGCAATCCGAAACTAAGTCCGCCCAAAGCGGAGAACAAGGGCGATTTTATGCTCTTCAACAAACACGACGATATGTTGGAGAGTTTTTTCAAGAACTTCTACCGCCAGACCAAAGAGCCGCACCGCTTCGGCTTCTACCGGGTGGCGGCAGACCAAGTGGAGCACGTGATCGACGTGCTGAAAGATTTGCTCAAAGACCCCGAAGCCAACAAGGACTTGCTCGCCTCTCACCGTGTGGATACACAGAAGTACGAGCAACAGGCACAAACTGCATCTGAAGAGGTTAAACCTACCCCCAATGAGTCCAATGAGCTCAACGATCTCGACCCCTTTTGGCAAGCGGTCGAAGATCATTGGTTCCCCGACGAGAAAGAGTTTGGAAAACAAGAACAGGCACAGAAACAGGAAGATGGGCAGGAGCAGACACCAGACGGGCAATCCGCACAAGAGCAGGCGAAAGAGAAAAAACAGCCTTACAAACCCATTGACGAAAACAGCATCGACTGGCAGGAGTTGGGCGAGAAATGGGGCGTCACCCGTGATAAGCTGGGTGAAAAGGGGCTGAAAAGCGTACTGAACTACGGCAAATCTCCACTGATACCTGTATCTGTGGCGATGGGCGGTGTCATCTACGAACTGGATGCCCGTATTTCGCTCCGCATGGGACAGGATGGTAACGTGCAACCCGTTCCGCACTTTGTCCGCAAAGAACCGAACCTCGAACAGGAGTTTATGGGGCACACCTTTACCGACGCGGACAAGGAGGCACTCAAAAAGACGAGCAATATGGGGCGTGTGGTGGATCTGGTAGATAAGGAAACAGGCGAGATTATCCCCTCGTACATCAGCCGGGATCGCCTGACCAACCAGATAGAATCCATCGCCGTGAAAGATGTCCATATCACCGGAAAGATCGGAGTAACGGAACTCTCCAAGCAGGAGACGGATGAGTTGCGTGCAGGTCGGGGCGTGAAAAAGGAGGTTGAATTTGCCAGCGGAAAGAAGTTTACCACCACCCTGCAAGTCAATGCCGACTATCGGGGTGTGGAGTTCGTACCCAAGCAAAGCGGACAGAACCGCAGGCAGCAAAACGGACAAAAGGAGAAGCCCGCCAATCAACCCGACCAAGCGGACGGGGAAAAGAAACCAAAGGTGTATAATCACAAGTGGACGGACGGTAAGGGCAATATCCGCGCCCCAAAGACTTTAGGCGGCGTAGAGCTGACACCCGACCAGCAAAAGGAGTTCGCAACAGGCAAGGCGATTTTGGTTAAGGACATGAGGCGGGACGGAAAGGGTGAACCCTATACCTCCTTTGTAAAATACAATCACGAGGCGGGTAAACCCCTCTATTACAAAACAAACCCCGATACGGCACACAAACAGGAGGTTGCCCCCGCCGCCGAAAGCCGCACACAAGTAGCGGTCAATACACACGGCAAGACCAACGAGGCGACCAAGCATGTGGGCGAACCGCTTAAACAGGGGCAGACAGAGCCGACGCAGCAGCAACGCAGGCAAAACAGACCTAAATTGTAAGGCTATGGCGGCACTTATCATTTTAGCAGCCGTGCTGCTACTGCTCAATATTCTGGTTGTTACGCTCTATTTGTATCTGGCTAAACGGTATCCGGCTTCCGAAGATGACGATACAGCCTACTACGACGAGAACGGCAATCATATTTATTACGACCGCAAACGAATCGCTCACTTAGAAAAAGAGAAACAAAAGACAATTCAATAATAACAATCGGGGCAGTAGCCCCACACCACTAAAATCCAAAAAAAGTAATTCAGTATGAAAACAATTCTTGCAGAAAAACCCAGCGTGGCGAGGGAAATCGCCCGTATCGTGGGTGCGACACAAAGACAGGAAGGTTACCTCACGGGTAACGGGTACAATGTAACGTGGGCTTTCGGGCATCTGGTCATGCCAGCCCTGCCCGATGGGTATGGCATCGAGGGCTTCCATCGGGACAACCTGCCGATTATTCCTCCGGTCTTTACCCTTGTCCCCCGACAAGAGAAAACAGATAAAGGCTACAAGCCCGATAGCGGCGTAGTGGCACAAATCAAAATCATCGCCAAGCTATTCAAAGAGAGCGACCGGATTATCGTCGCCACCGATGCAGGACGCGAGGGTGAGTTGATATTCAGGTATTTGTATGAATATATCGGCTGTACCACGCCGTTCGACCGCCTTTGGATCAGTTCTCTTACCGACAAGGCTATCCGTGAGGGGCTGGAACAGCTTAAATGTGGTGCGGAGTATGACAAACTCTATTATGCCGCCAAAGCACGCTCGGAAGCGGACTGGCTCGTGGGTATCAATGCCACCCAAGCCATTACCGTTGCCGCAGGGCGTGGCACTTACTCGCTGGGGCGTGTACAGACACCAACGCTGGCGATGGTGTGCGAACGCTTTTGGGAGAACAAACGGTTTGTTCCCGAACCTGTATTCCAACTCCACCTATCGACGGACGGCGTGGCGGATGGCGAAATCGTCAAGCTCTCGTCAGTCGAAAAATGGAAGGAGAAACCGACCGCAGAAACCGCATACGGGGCGGTCAAAGGGTGTGAAACGTTCGCCGTTACCCGTATGGAGTGCAAAGAGGCGGTACAGGAAGCTCCGCTCCTGTATGACCTTACCACGCTCCAAAAGGAGGCGAATACGAAGCACGGATTTTCGGCAGAGCAGACGCTTTCCGTCGCCCAAAAACTCTACGAAGCGAAACTAATCACCTATCCAAGAACGGGTAGCCGTTATATTTCGGAGGATGTGTTTGCCGAAGTACCCGCATTACTGGCAACACTCAAAAACTGCCCGACGTGGGGAAGCTATGTTGCCATTATGGGCAGCCCGACACGCCGCAGCGTGGACGACACGAAGATTACCGACCACCATGCACTGCTTATCACGGGAATGAAGCCCAAGAACCTCGACACGGACGACCGCATCATCTACGATATGATTGTGGGGCGTATGCTCGAAGCCTTTTCCGAGAAGTGCATCAAAGATGTAACCACCGTCCGGGCAACGTGCGGCGGTGTGGAGTTTACCATCAAAGGGGCGGTTGTCAAGCAAGCCGGATGGCGTGCGGTCTACCGTGAGCCGGAAGACGACCAAGAGGTTACATTGCCCGTGTGGAACGAGGGAGATAAGCTCCCCGTCAGAGGTTGTTCCCTTACGGAAGGGAAAACCAAGCCCAAGCCGCTGCATACCGAAGCATCGTTGCTTTCGGCAATGCAGACCTGCGGCAAGGAGGTGGAGGACGAGGAACTCCGCCTGTCGCTCAAAGAGTGCGGTATCGGCACTCCCGCCACACGAGCATCCATCATCGAAACCCTTTTCAAACGTGAATACATGGTGCGGCAGAAGAAATCCCTCGTACCGACTGAAAAGGGGCTTTCCATCTATTCGGTCGTCAAGGCGATGCGTATTGCGGACGTGGCAATGACAGGCGAATGGGAAACGGCACTTGCCAAAATTGAGAATGGCGGGATGAGTGCCGAAACGTTCCGTAAGGGAATTGAAGTGTACGCCTCGCAAATTACCTCCGAACTGCTGACCTGCGACAAACTGTTTTCGCACAAGGATACGGAGTGCCAATGCCCCAAGTGCGGCAAGGGTGCAATGCAGTTCTACGGCAAGGTGGTACGCTGTTCCAATCCCGATTGTGCGTTGCCCGTATTCCGGCAAAAAGCGGGGAAAACGCTCACCAACTCTGATATTACCGAACTGCTGACCAAAGGGGAAACGGGAGTTATCAAGGGATTTAACAGCAAGGCTGGCAAGGCGTTCAGTGCCTCGATAACCTTTGATGCCGATTTCAACACCGTGTTCGTGTTCCCCGACGTGAAAAAAGGCGGCAACAGCAAGCGAAAAAAGAAATAATGCGTACCTTTACCACTGAAATCTCAGTTTTCGGTCATTCATACTATTATATAGTTGATACTGATTTTACTGGATTTTAGTGGTGGCACTCGACGGGGACGTCGAGTGCCTTTTCGCATCTATTCATTTCTCACGTATAACAATCCACTAAAATCCACAGTAATATGAACGATAAAAATCAAGCGATAGAGCTATCTTATTATGCGCTCTATCTACTAAAACAGCTCAAAGAGAACCACCCCGACCGGGCGACCGATACCGATTTCATCAACACCCGTTCCGACCATGCCGCAGACATTTATGAGCAGTCCCGATTAGAGGGCTACACGCCCGAAGGTGCACAAGAGTTGGCAATGGCGGCACTTACCGAGGGGCTACACTTCTCGAAGTACAACACGGTTATCGAAGTGCTTTGGAATGAGTTTGAAAAGGAGGTTGATCCGGGCAACGCTCCGGCACTCGCCCAGAAACTGCTTCCGGCACTCGAAGAAGTCTTTTCCCGCTATTCCCTTTCGGATGATTTTGCCTACACTTCCGGATATAGTCGGCTCTACACCGAACTCACGGGAGCCGTTGTAATCTACCTCGAAGCGTATGGCGTTTAACCGTAAAGCGAAACTGCGGGACAACATCGAGGCGATACGGACGGTATTCACATTGGAAAAAGAGCGTAGGGCGGCTACTCCCGAAGAACGGGAGATACTTAGCCGTTACTGCGGTTTCGGAGGGTTGAAGTGCATCTTGAATCCTGCCGCCGATTTGATGGATTCCGTACAATGGGCAAAATCAGACCGTGAGTTGTTCCCGATGACAGCGGAGTTACACAGGCTTATCCGTGAACACTCTGCCGATGAGAAAGAGTACAAACGCTACTTCGACAGCTTGAAAAGTTCCGTACTCACAGCGTTCTATACTCCCCCAGAAATCGTGTCGGCACTTGCCGATACGCTCCACGCAAATGGCATTACCCCTGCTCGACTGCTCGACCCGTCGGCAGGGCAAGGGGTGTTTATCTCCGCTTTCGGGCAGCACGCTCCGCAGGCGGAGGTTATGGCGTTTGATAAGGATTTACTTACCGGCAAGCTACTCTCGCATCTCTATCCACAGCATAAAGTGAGAGGCGAAGGGTTTGAGCGAATTGAAAAACCGTTTACGAACTACTTTGATGTGGCAACGTCCAATATTCCCTTTGGCGATGTAGCGGTGTTCGACCCCGAATTTACGGGGGCTGCCGACTACCCACGCCGTACCGCCTCTAAAACCATTCACAACTATTTTTTCCTGAAAGGACTGGATGCGGTGCGTGACGGTGGTATCGTTGCCTTTATCACCTCTCAAGGGGTGATGAATGCCCGTGAGGGGGCAATCCGTATGGAGATGCTCAAACGTGCCGACCTCGTGTCGGCTATCCGTCTGCCGAACAATCTCTTTGTGGATAGTGCCAACACCGAAGTGGGTAGCGACCTTATCATCCTGCAAAAGAATGAGAACAAGCAAGGGATTAGCGAAACGGACAAGCTATTTGCCAATAGTACCCCCGATGCTTCGGGGATTACCACAAGCAATTATTTCCAGCACCACCCACAGCAGATTGTCCGCACACAGGAGAAGTTAGATACCGACCCTTACGGCAAGCCCGCAATGGTCTATCTACACGACGGTGGATTGTCGGGTATTGCACAAGATATGCGGCAAATTCTTTCTACTGATTTTTCCCAAAGGCTCAATGTGGATTTATATAAAGGTATAAAGCCACCGCAGAGAGAGCAAGTAGCACCTCCCGTTGTCGTGCAACAAGAACCGGCGAAAAAAGAAGAGAAGCCGGAAATCACCCCTCCCGTGATGGATTTATACGACCTGTTCAACCTCTCGCAAGAGGAACGGCAACTGGCACAACGGGGGTTGAAGAAAAAACCGACCGCCAAACAGGGTAAACGCTCCGCTCCGGTTTCCCGGACGCTGTTCGACCAACCTGTTGCAGAAGCAAAGGTAGTCGAACCACCCATCGACCCCGATGCGGTCTATGCCGCTATTGACTGGGACGAGAACCCACCCATCAACGGATTCTATGAGGCGATGATGAACCTCGGAGCGGAACGCAGGGCACAACTGCGGCAGGAGAATATCACTGCCGGACAAAACAGGCAGAGCGATACGGTGCAAAACCAACCGCAAAAACCCGTTTATCCCGTTGCCAACGGTTTTGAGGAAGAGCACCGCCGCCGTTATGAACGCCACCAGCAAGAGGTCAAGGAGCAGGAAGAGGCAGAGAAGATAGAGGCGGAATTGATGAAACCCCGCCCGTTGATGCAAAAATTAGAGCCGCACCACAAAGAGGGTGCAATGGTGGCGGACGGTAATCAGGTAGGCTATCTGAAAGGGATCACCCGTTACGGAGCTACGTTCCACCCGCTGAAGTTGGACAAGGCACAGCAGGAGAAAGCGGAGCTGTATATCGCTATGCGGGACAGTTACGAGCGGCTCTATACCTACGAGGCAACGATGCACCAAGAGAACAAGCCGGAGCGTGCCGCCCTGAACGCCACTTACGACCAGTTTGTAGAACGCTACGGGCATTTGAACGAAAAAGCCAACGTGAAATTCCTGTTGATGGACGCTTCGGGGCGTGATATGCTCTCGCTGGAACGCACAGAGAACGGACAGTTTATCAAGGCAGATATTTTCGACCGTCCGGTAGCGTTCTCACTTAACGAGATTACACACGTCGATACCCCGCAGGAGGCTCTTTCGGCTTCGTTGAACCGCTACGGGGTTGTAAAGTTCGACTATATGGAGTCGCTGTGCGACAGTAGCCGGGAAGAGATATTCGACCAGCTCAAAGGGCGGATATTCTTCAATCCGCTTGTGAACAACTACGAGATTAAAGACCGCTTCGTTGCCGGAAATGTGGTGGAGAAAATGGAACAGATCTCCCGATGGGCTAATAACAACGAGGGGCACGAACGAATGTCGGAGGTAGATGCGTCTCTCGCCGCATTGCAGGAGGCGATGCCTCGCCCGATTACGTTCGATGAGTTGGATTTTAACATGGGAGAGCGTTGGATTCCGACGGGAATGTACACCGCATACGCCAAGCACCTGTTCGGTACGGATGTTTCTATCTCCTACTCGGAGAGTATCGACGAGTATTCGGTCAAGTGCGGCTCGAAGAATGCCAAAGTGCTCGACCAGTATGCCGTGCAGGGGTATTACCGCACATACGATGGCATCAACCTATTGAAACACGCCTTAGTCAATACCGTACCCGATATTACCAAAAGCGGAGGCAAGGATGCGGACGGCAGGGAGATAAAGGTACGGGACAGCGAAGCGATACAGCTTGCCAACTCGAAGATTGATGAAATCCGTAACGGATTTTCCGACTGGTTGCGTGAACAATCGCCGGAGTTTCAGCAGCGGTTGGCAGATATGTACAACCGGAAATTCAACTGTTTTGTCCGTCCAACCTACGACGGCTCGCACCAAGAATTTCCCGGATTGGACTTGAAAGCACTTGAAAGCAAGTACGGTATTAGCTCTGTTTATCAGAGCCAAAAAGATTGCGTATGGATGCTGAAACAGAACGGCGGTGGCATTTGCGATCACGAGGTCGGGACGGGTAAAACGCTGATTATGAGCCTTGCGGCACAAGAAATGAAGCGGCTGGGATTGGCGCATAAACCGATGATAATCGGGCTGAAAGCCAACGTCGGGGAGATTGCCGAGTGTTACCGCACGGCGTACCCCAATGCTAAAATTCTCTACGCCACCGAAAAGGATTTTGAACCGAAAAATCGTGTCAAGTTCTTTAATAATATCAAGAACAATAACTGGGATTGTGTGATAATGTCGCACGACCAGTTCGGCAAGATACCCCAGCCGACCGATATTCAACAGGAGATTTTACAGAAAGAGCTGGATTCGGTGGAGGAAAATTTGGAGGTACTCAAATCGCAAGGCAAGGAGGTTTCACGGGGTATGCTCAAAGGGTTGGAAAAACGAAAAATCAACCTGACCGCCAAACTCGAAAAGGTGGAACACGAGATAAATTCCCGTACCGATGACGTGGTGGATTTTAAGCAAATGGGTATCGACCACCTATTTGTTGATGAGAGCCACCAGTTCAAGAACCTTACCTTTAACACTCGCCACGACCGTGTGGCGGGGTTGGGTAATAGTGAGGGAAGCCAAAAGGCACTCAATATGCTGTTCGCCCTGCGTACTATTCAGGAGCGGACAGGCAAGGATTTGGGGGCTACATTCCTGTCGGGAACAACTATCTCCAATTCGCTCACGGAGCTGTATCTGCTCTTTAAATACCTCCGCCCGAAAGAGCTGGAACGGCAAAATATCAACTGCTTCGATGCGTGGGCAGCCATCTTTGCCAAGAAGACCACCGACTTTGAGTTTTCGGTAACGAACAACATTGTGCAGAAAGAGCGGTTTCGCTACTTTATCAAAGTGCCGGAATTGGCGGCATTCTATAACGAGATTACCGACTACCGTACCGCCGAAGATGTGGGCGTGGATAGACCAAACAAGAACGAGATACTGCACAATATTCCACCCACCCCACAGCAGGCGGAATTTATCGAGAAGTTGATGCAGTTTGCCCAAACGGGCGATGCCACTATATTGGGGCGTGGGAAACTCTCGGAGTCGGAAGAGAAAGCAAAAATGCTCATCGCCACCGATTATGCCCGCAAGATGGCGCTGGATATGCGGATGATTGATAAAGAGAAGTACGAAGACCATCCCGACAACAAAGCATCGCATTGTGCCGCCAAGATAGCGGAGTATTATAAAAAGTATGACAGCCAGAAGGGAAGTCAGTTCGTTTTCTCGGATTTGGGGACGTATCAACCCGGTCAGTGGAGCGTGTATAGCGAGATTAAACGTAAATTGATTGAAGATTACGGTATTCCGGCAAACGAGATACGGTTTATTCAGGAGTGCAAGACCGAAAAGGCACGCAAGGCAGTGATTGCGGCGATGAACGAGGGAAAAGTACGGGTATTGTTCGGCTCGACGAGTATGCTCGGAACGGGTGTAAACGCACAGAAAAGGGCGGTTGCGATCCATCATCTCGACACCCCTTGGCGACCGTCCGACCTCTCGCAACGGGACGGGCGTGCGGTCAGAAAAGGCAACGAGATTGCGAAACTCTATGCCGACAATAAAGTGGATGTGACTATTTATGCGGTTGAAAAATCGCTGGATAGCTACAAATTCAATTTGTTGCACTGCAAACAGACCTTTATCTCTCAGCTCAAAAGCGGAGCGATGGGGGCACGTACCATTGACGAGGGGGCAATGGATGAAAAATCGGGTATGAACTTTTCCGAATATATGGCTATCCTTTCGGGCAATACCGATATATTGGACAAGGCACGGTTAGACAAGCGGGTTGCTGCATTGGAGGGTGAGCGAAAGAGCTTTTACAAGGACAAAAGCAGCTCGGTACATAAATTGGAGTCGCATACTAAAATATTGGAGAGCAACAACGAGCGTATCGCCAATCATACTGCCGACTATGCCGCTTTTACTTCACGGGCACAGACCGATGAAGATGGCTACCACCGTAATTTGGTGCGGTTGGATGGATTGACCGCTACCGACGTGAAAAGTGTCGGAGCCAAGTTGCAGGAGATTGCCAAGAATGCCACTACCGGAGGTCAGCATTTGCCGATTGGCGAGTTATACGGATTCCCGATTTTGGTTAAGACCGAAAGTGCTATCCGTGAAGGTGTGGAGGTAAAGCAGAACCGTTTTTTTATTGAGGGAGCATACAAGTACAGCCACAACAACGGTCAGTTGGCGATGTCCGACCACAAGGCGGCAGCAACAAGTTTTCTGAATGCGTTGGAGCGTATTCCCAAGCAGATTGAGCAACTTCAAGCCGAGAACGCTAAATTGGAAAAGGATTTACCGACCCTGCGTGAAATTGTCGGTGGTACGTGGAAAAAGGAAGATGAGTTGAAACAACTTAAATCCGAAGTGGCGGCTCTGGAACGGAAAATCCAATTGACGCTCTTACCACTTAGTAATGAGAAAATGGAACAGAAGCAAGGAGCGACTACTCCAACTAACAAGAATGAATTTCCTGCAATGATTATTCCTCCAAAACTACCCACAACTGAAACAAACAAAGGTTTCAAAATCTAAAGTGATTGTAGCTTTACAGTTATGACTTGTGCCCCAAAAGTTTTTATTTTCAGCTTTTGGGGTATACTTCATTCTGTTTGCAACTAAGTTGCAGGGCATTATGGTTACTTTTGCGATATAATTTTAATATTACTATATATGGGACAGTGTAATTGTAAGGCAGAAATAAATATAGATAATAGAATTTGTGTAAACGAGAAGTCTATTATTGCGGAGTATTGGCGACCACTTCTCTCTTTAGTGATGATTCTGGTTGGAAGCGGTATAAATGCCATGAATGTTCAACTCTTCCAAAATGAATATATTTCATTGGTATGGTATATTTTGGCATATATTCCTGTGGGCTTACCCGTAATGATTGAGGCGTGGAAAAGTATCCTTCAAAAAGATTATTTTAGTGAGTTTACATTGATGTCAATCGCCACTATCGGAGCATTTTATATCGGAGAGTACCCCGAAGGTGTTGCGGTCATGCTATTTTATACCGTAGGAGAACTTTTCCAAGAGAAAGCCATTGATAAAGCGAAACGTAATATCGGGGCGTTGTTGGATATAAGACCGGAAACCATATTAGTGCTACGAGATGGCAATCTATTGTCGGAGTCTCCTAAAAAGATTGGCATTGGAGAGATAATCGAAATCAAAGCAGGTGGTCGGGTTCCATTGGATGGTGTCTTGATGAGTGATTTTGCTGCATTCAACACTTCTGCTCTAACAGGAGAAAGCATACCCCGCAAAATTCGTAGCGGTGAAGAGGTGTTAGCGGGTATGATAGTTACGGACAAGGTCATTCGTATCAAGGTTACTAAATCTTTTGATAAGAGTGCGCTCGCTCGTATTTTAGAATTGGTTCAGAACGCAACGGAAAGAAAAGCACCTGCGGAACTCTTTATTCGGAAGTTTGCCCGTATTTATACTCCAATTGTGATTGGGTTGGCTGTACTTACGGTACTATTACCCTATCTATATTCATTCATTAATCTTGAATTTGGATATATTTTCAACGATTGGCTATACCGGGCATTGGTGTTTTTAGTTATTTCATGTCCGTGTGCGCTCGTAATAAGTATTCCATTGGGATATTTTGGAGGAATTGGTGCAGCTTCACGACTTGGCATTTTATTCAAGGGCGGTAACTATTTAGATGCAATTACAAAAATCAATGCCGTAGTTTTCGATAAAACAGGAACATTGACCAAAGGAACTTTTGCCGTACAATCTGTTCAGAATACCGAAAAAATGCCGACTGAAGAGTTGATTATGCTAATAGCATCGGTAGAACAAAACAGCACACATCCTATTGCAAAAGCCATCGTTCAGTATGCCGATGAACAAAACATAGCCCTTATGCCAGCTAATAATGTAACTGAAATAGCAGGTTATGGTCTGGCAGCAGAGGTAAATGGAGAGAAAATCTTAGTCGGAAACGTGCGATTGTTGTCTAAATTTGAAGTAGAATACCCTCGCTCTATTATGGATATTACAGAAACAATTGTAATATGTGCCGTTGATAATAGCTATGTGGGCTACCTGCTTCTCTCTGATGAACTTAAAGAAGATGCACAATCCACCGTTCAGAACTTAAAATCACTCGGCATTGAAAATATTCAGATATTGTCAGGAGATAAACAAAGCATTGTCTCTTTGTTTGCCGAAAAAATAGGAATTTCAAAAGCCTATGGAGATTTGTTACCGGAGGGAAAGGTCGCACATATTGAGCAACTCAAGCGAGATAAAAACAATCGTATTGCCTTTGTCGGTGATGGAATGAATGACGCTCCGGTGCTTGCATTGAGTGATGTCGGAATTGCAATGGGCGGTTTAGGTAGCGATGCTGCAATTGAGACGGCAGATGTAGTGATTCAGACAGACCAGCCGTCAAAAGTGGCTACTGCAATTCAAGTCGGGCAGCAAACAAGACGTGTCATTTGGCAGAATGTATCATTGGCATTTGGTGTCAAAGTTATCGTTATGATTTTGGGAGCAGGTGGTATTGCCACGTTGTGGGAGGCTGTTTTTGCCGATGTGGGAGTTGCACTTATCGCCATTGTCAATGCGATAAGAATACAGCGAATGATAAAATAGATTTCGCATTTTACACTTCATCTGAGAAAAGCCTGATATTTGCGATAAAAGATGTAACTTTGTACTATTGTTTGTTTTACAGTGAGATTATGAAAGAAGATAATAGATATATAGAGCAGTTAGAAAGAAGAAAAATTAAACCTACTGCCTTGCGTGAGTTGATATTAAAAGCGATGATGCAGGAAAAACGTGCTGTGTCAATACTTGATTTAGAAAATCTTTTGGACACGGTAGATAAATCGACTATTTTCCGAACTATCTCATTGTTTTTGTCTAACCATCTAATTCACAGTATTGATGACGGCAGTGGATCTCTGAAATATGCTGTATGTGGTAATTCTTGCACATGCGCCGTTGAGGATTTACATTCGCACTTTTACTGTAATAAGTGTCATAAGACCTATTGTTTGGAAGGTATTGATGTGCCTGTGGTACAGTTGCCTGTGGGCTTTACGCTGCAAAGTATCAATTATGTACTCAAAGGGATTTGCTCGAACTGTTCCGTTGATAAATGAAAAAAACTGGTTGATAGGGTGAAATTAATATGTTTGCAACTTAGTTGCACGTTTTTCGTCTTATCTTTGCACCAACAATGAATAATAGATGAAAAATTTCTTCTCCATATTACCCATTTCAATAGCCGTACTGTTAATAACAGTATTCTCTATTGTTCCCCACCACCACCATCAAGAGGTGCTGTGTGTGGTAATGGAAATGTGCGAAAAGGATAATACCTATAACGACCAGCACACAGAACATGATACCTCACAAGAAGAGACTAATCATGAAAGCGGATGTACTGTTAATTCTTTATATACAGCTTCTACCCATATTCTGAAGAGTGACTCATCGTTGAGTGATGGAAACAATCAATTATCTTTAGCTCAATGCTTTTGTTTACTTGCATCTTATTTATTATATACTCCTGAACTATCAGTTAACAAAACGGCATACCCTCGTTATGTCGTCTCATACCAGTCCGCCTCTCTTGGTCTTTCCAGCGGACTTCGTGCCCCTCCTGTTTGTCTTTCTTAATTAAAACAGAGATCTCTGTTGTATAGCTTATTGGCATCTGAAAATTGGATGTCAGATATGCTTCTATTAAGATTTTTACACGATAAACACCTTAAGGAGGAATCATTTAATTATGTTATATAGAAAGAAAGCGGGACGTTTGTTGCTGCTCTCAGGTTTGGTGTGCATATGCTGTTCGACAAGCGTATATGCTAATGAAACAGCCTTTTCTTCAATGGAAAATGAAGAACCAGCAGACAGTATTACAAGCATCAAATCTGGATTCTCGTACAAGCAACTCATATTGCCAGCTACATTGATGGCATATGGTGCGGTGGAGGTTATGTTAGCTCCTAAGTACAGATTACTTAATTATGCAATAGGTCATGAGGTCATCACTCACCAACCTAATAAATTTACAATTGATGATATTACACAATATGTTCCCGCAGCCAGTGTATATATCTTGAATTTGACTGGTATAAAAGGTAAGCATAACTTCAAAGACAGAACAATTATATTAGGTTTAGCGAGCTTGTTTACTGCTGCATCGGTTAATGCTATCAAATATACTGCGAAGGTCGAACGACCAGATAAATCAGCATTTAACTCTTTCCCATCCGGACATACAGCTGTGGCATTTATGGGTGCGGAATTTCTATGGCAAGAGTATAAAGATGTTTCTATATGGTATGGCATTGGCGGTTATGCAGTTGCAGCAGCAACAGGTACTCTTCGAATATATAATAATAAGCATTGGATTGGGGATGTTGCTTTTGGTGCAGGGCTTGGTATATTAAGCACAAAACTAGCATATTGGCTATATCCTACAATACAAAGTAAGCTATCAAAGAAAAAAAATAAAATTAGAAACAACCTAGTCTTTTTTCCATACTACAATGGACAACAAGGAGTCGGTCTTTCTATTTCAAAACAATTTTAAACTGGTAAATAATATGAAAACTAATATTGGAATCATTCTCGTTATTGCGGCTTTTTTTATGGTAAGCTGCAGCACATCTTCAAGTAATGAACAAAAAGCAACTACAGATAGTCACGAACATACTGAAGGTGACGGACATGATCATGAGGCGGAAAAGGAACATGAACATTCTGCCGACGATGGACACGACCATAGTGCGGAAACGAAAGAAGAAGCACATGCCGATGAAATTGTCTTTACAAAGTCACAAGCCAATGCGGTAGATCTTAAAATGGAACTTGTTGCACCTACTACTTTTCGGAATGTAATTAAAACAAGTGGTCAAATTCAAGCACCTCAAGGTGATGAGCAAACTATTGTTGCAACCTCGAATGGTATTGTGACCTTTGCCAATACTTCTATCAGCGATGGTACTCCCGTTCGTGCTGGAGAGACAATCGTCGTTTTGTCTGCAAAAAATCTGCAAGAAGGTGATCCTACTCTAAAAGCGAAGATTGCTTTTGAGACAGCAGAGAAAGAGTACAAAAGAGCGGAAGGACTTGTTACAGATAAAATCATATCAGCAAAAGAGTTTGAGCAAACACGCTTACGCTACGAAACGGCAAAAGCCGCATATCAAGGACAAGCATCGAATATAACAGCATCGGGCATCCGTGTAACCTCTCCTATAAACGGATATATAAAGAATCGTTTGGTTAATCAAGGAGAATACGTTTCAGTTGGGCAGCCGATTGCTACAGTTGCTCAAAACAGACGGTTGCAACTTAGAGCAGAGGTTTCGGAAAATTACTTCAAGTATTTGAAGAGCGTCAATAGTGCAAACTTCAAAACTGCCTACGATAAAACGGCTTATAAGATGTCAGACCTGAATGGAAAATTATTATCCTACGGCAAAGCGTCAAGTAGTACTTCGTTTTATATTCCCGTAACATTTGAATTTGATAATATCGGTGATATCATACCCGGAGCGTTTGCGGAAGTCTATCTATTGGCACAACCCAAAGAGAACGTCCTATCCGTTCCCGTATCTGCTTTAACAGAGGAACAAGGGCTAAACTTCGTTTATATTCAGATTGAAGACGAGGCTTTTAAGAAGCAAGAGGTAACCGTAGGACAAAACAACGGCATTCGAGCAGAGATTGTAAAAGGATTGAAGAGCGGAGACAAAGTTGTAACAAATGGAGTGACCCAAGTTAAGTTGGCTGCATCTTCTTCTGCTATACCTGACGGTCATAATCACTAATCCATTAAAAATCAGAATTATGTTGAATAAGATAATAAAATTTTCACTCAATAACCGTCTGGTAGTCCTTGTGGCATCCGTGTTATTGATGTTGGCAGGTGTATATACTGCTACAAATATGGAAGTGGATGTATTCCCGGATTTGAATGCACCGACTGTTGTTGTTATGACCGAAGCCAAAGGTATGGCTCCTGAAGAGGTTGAACGCCTTGTTTCGTTTCCAGTGGAAACGGCAGTTAACGGAGCTACAGATGTTCGGCGTGTACGTTCTTCCTCGACTACTGGTTTTTCGATTGTGTGGGTAGAGTTTAATTGGGGAACGGATATTTATAAGGCTCGACAAATTGTCTCTGAGAAACTTGCGGTTGTCAAAGATGCTTTACCTCCCAGTGTAGGGAATCCAACGTTAGGCCCTCAATCATCTATTCTTGGAGAGTTGATGTTTGTAGCTTTGACCGCAGATACCACCTCATTACAAGAGTTACGCACCATAGCAGACTGGACAATTCGCCCTCGTATTCTGGCAACGGGAGGCGTAGCACAAGTAACGGTTTTGGGAGGAGAGATTAAAGAGTATCAAATACTGTTGAATCCCGAAAAAATGAAACATTATGGTATCGGTCTGAATCAAGTAAACACCGTAGTGCAAAATATGAATCAAAATGCCGCCGGAGGTGTCTTATACGAATATGGTAATGAGTATATTATACGTGGCGTTCTTTCGACGGATAAAATTGAAGCTCTTTCAAAAGCTGCTGTAACAACAGTGGATGATGTTCCTGTACTGCTGGAAAATATTGCAGAAGTAAAAATTGGTAATCGTGCTCCCAAAATGGGGGTAGCATCCTACCGCACCGAACCTGCTGTTGTAATGACAATTACTAAACAGCCGAATACCAGCACACTTGAACTAACTGAAAAACTGGATCTAGCACTTGCTGAATTGCAAAAAACGCTTCCAACTGATGTGAAGATGTCGACCGATATCTATCGGCAGTCAAGATTTATTGAAAATTCTATCGACAATGTACAAAAATCATTATATGAGGGTGGTATTTTCGTAGTAATTGTACTCTTTATTTTCTTGATGAATGTCCGCACTACTGTTATATCATTAGTCACTATTCCGCTTGCATTGGTAACCTCGATACTTGCCCTTAAATGGATGGGACTTACAATCAACACGATGAGTTTGGGAGGTATGGCAATCGCCATTGGCTCGCTCGTTGATGATGCTATTGTCGATGTAGAGAATGTATTTAAGCGACTACGAGAAAATAGAAATAAACCGGAAGCGGAACGCAAAACAGTTATGTCTGTAGTCTTTGATGCTTCGAAAGAAGTGCGTATGCCCATTTTGAACTCCACGCTTATCATTGTTGCCAGCTTTGTTCCGCTGTTTTTCCTCTCAGGTATGGAAGGGCGTATGCTTGCTCCGCTTGGCATCGCATTTATTGTAGCGTTATGTGCATCAACTGTGGTGGCTTTGACCCTTACACCAGTGTTGTGTAGCTATTTGTTGGGAAGTAAGAAGAATGAGAACAAACTGGAAAAAGAACCATTTATAGCTCGTAAACTCAAAGAAGGCTACACTAAAATTCTGGCGTTGACACTTCGTAACAAAAAAGTTGTATTGTCGATTACCGGAGTTGCTATGGTCGGAGCGATAGTTATATTTTCCACGCTGGGACGCAGCTTTTTGCCTCCCTTCAACGAAGGGTCATTTACTGTGAGCGTAAGTACATTGCCCGGTATTTCATTGGACGAATCTGATAAAGTTGGTCGTATGGTTGAAGAAGCATTACTGACAATCCCAGAAATCCAAACCGTAGGTCGTAAAACCGGACGTGCTGAGTTGGATGAACACGCATTAGGTGTGAATGTTTCAGAGGTTGAAGCTCCATTCGTTTTGGACAAACGTTCAAAAGATGAGGTGCTAGCTGAAATTCGAGACAAGATGAAAAATGTTCCGGGAGTAAATGTCGAAGTTGGTGCACCAATTACGCACCGCATTGATGCAATGCTATCTGGAACCCGTGCGAGTATTGCCATCAAGTTATTTGGTACAGACTTAAATAGAATGTTTTCTATTGGCAATCAAATCAAAGGTGCGATACAAGATGTCGAAGGTATCGCTGATTTGAATGTGGAGCAACAGGTGGAGCGTCCTCAGTTAAAAATAGAACCTAAACGTGAAGTGTTGGCAAAGTACGGACTCTCTTTACCTGAGTTTGCCGAAATCGTCAATGTAATGCTTGCAGGAGAAGTGGTTTCACAGGTGTATGAAGGTAATAAAGCCTTTGACCTTACAGTAAAAGTAAATGATGAAAGCCGTGAGACAGCAGAAAGAATTAAAAACTTGATTGTAGATGCCAAAGGACGTAAAGTACCTTTAAGCAATATTGCGGAAATAACCTCATCAGTTGGTCCGAATACAATCAATCGTGAGAATGTAGCACGTAAGATTGTCGTATCAGCGAATGTTGCCGGACGTGATTTGTTGGGTGTGGTGAATGATATTCAAAAAATAGTAGATGAAAAGATAGAACTGCCGGAAGGTTATCATGTTGAATTCGGTGGGCAATTTGAGAGCGAACAAGCAGCTTCCCGCACGCTACTGATTACCTCTATCTTCTCTATATTGGTTATTTTCTTGTTGTTGTTCAATCAATTTAGAAGTGTTACCCAATCTGTGGTTATTTTGCTTAATCTTCCATTGGCATTAATCGGCGGAGTTCTTGTGATATGGTTTACAGGAGGTGTTGTGAGTATTCCCGCCATTATCGGATTTATATCACTTTTTGGTATTGCTACTCGTAATGGAATGTTACTTATTTCTCACTATAATGACCTGCAAAGCGAAGGTATGTCGGCCTTTGATAGCGTGATGTATGGTTCGGCAGATCGTCTGAATCCGATATTGATGACTGCTCTTACCTCAGGATTGGCATTGATTCCGCTGGCTATCGGAGGGGATCTTCCCGGTAATGAGATTCAAAGCCCGATGGCAATGGTTATTCTGGGAGGACTTTTTACTTCAACACTGCTTAATGGATTTATTATTCCAATAATGTATCTAATTACCAATAAGAAAATTGTTGCAGAAGTTATTAATGATGATGAAATTAAAGAGGCATAAATTATGAAAAAGATAATAGTAAGCATAATGGCAATTTTAGTGACAAGTTCGCTATTTGCACAAAACAAAATAAGTGATGTATTGGCGACTATTGAGCAAAATAACACTACGCTCAAAGCATTACGTGAAACATCCGATGCACAGAAATTAGAGAATAGAACAGGTATATATTTGTCTGACCCAGAGATAGGTTTTAATTATCTCTGGGGAAACCCTTCTTCGGTTGGTAATCGTCAAGATGTTAGTGTTTCTCAAAGTTTTGACATTGCAACCCTATCGGGATTGAAAAGTAAAGTTGCCAATGGAAAGAATGAATTGGTTGAATGGCAATACAAGGCAGACCGAATGAATATACTCCTTGAAGCTAAAAATTATTGCTTAGATTTGATATATTACAACTCTTTACTGAGTGAACTTGCTGTACGTTTAGAACATGCCGAAACCATTGCGGCAGGGCAAAAAGAACGTCTTGATAGTGGAGAAGGCAACGTGTTGGAATACAACAATGTTCAGCTTAATTTATCTACCGTAAAAGGTGAAGTATCTCGTATTGAGACAGAGCGGAACAGTGTTATTTCGCAACTCACAAGGCTCAATGGAGGAATGGAGCTAATGCTTGATGATTCTATATTTGCATCCATTGACCTGCCTACTGATTTTGTTCAATGGTATACGATTGCCGAAGAGAAAAACCCCGTTCTTTCGTATGTAAAGCAAGAGATTGAACTTAGTAAGAAGCAAGTTTCATTAAGTAAGTCGATGGGGTTACCTACATTCTCAGCAGGATTTATGAGTGAGAATGTGGTTGGGCAACGTTATCAGGGTGTTTCTGTCGGAGTCTCTGTTCCTCTATGGTCTAACAAGAACAGAGTAAAACAAGCGAAAACGGCTGTTCGTGCTGCTGAATCTCGGCAGACAGATGCTAAACAGCAGTTTTTCAGCCAGCTTGAAATTCTATATGCTCGCACTCTTGGGCTGAAGAATACAGCGGAAAACTATCGTGCATCACTGACTAATGCTAATAATAGCACACTCCTAAAACGAGCACTTGACACTGGACAAATTTCTATGCTGGATTATATCGTAGAAATCGGACTATACTACAATACTGTCAGCCAGGCTTTACAGGCAGAATTGGATTATCAAAAGGCATTTGCCGAGCTATCAGCTGTGGAATTGTAATGAAACGCAGGGATAGACGAGCATTGGAACGAAAAGGTGAAAAGCATAAAAGCAGAGAAAAACAGCCACCGAAATGGCTGGTAATAGCGAGTATAACCGCAGGACTATTTACTGGTTTTTGTTTCTGGTATTTCGTTTCAAGGTGTGGAGGTGAACATTGTTTCTATAACTATTTCCCTCTAGGTGAAATGCTTTGCTCTGTACTGTTGTTCGGAGCCTCTCCTTACATATTTTACTCCAATCAAAAGTAGAACAATTAGATTAAAATATCACATTGCATCAGAAATAGAGGGAGATAAAATTCCCTCTATTTTCAATTGCCTGTAAATTAAACAGATGGAATTGGCATGGAAAATAAAATAAAATGGTTTTGTAATGAAAGCCCGAATGATTGTTGTTTCGATATAAAAAAGTACACGGCAGGGACTGTTATATCCAATATTGACTTTACCACTAATTATTTAGTCTACTGTAAATCTGGTCAAATATGCATTAGTAGCACTCTTTTCCTTGATGAAATCTTATGTGCTGGTGAAATAATGTTCATTCCTCGCATGGGTGAATGTAGTGGTACGGTTTTAAGTGATGTGACACTGTTTATACATAAGTTCAACAATACTGTATGCCAACCTGAAAACTGTATCTTATCATTTCTTTATAGCCATCGGCATAAGGATAAGAGAAACTTTTGTTGCAAGTTGTCTATCCCCAATTCATTACATATATTGATGGACAGTATTTTGTCTTATATTAACGATAAAACATACGACCCACACATATGGAATTTGAAGCACAAAGAATTGATTTGGATATTCACTCGCTATTACTCCGCCGAAGAGCTCCGTTCGTTCTTCCATCCGATGACCGACGAGCAAGTGCCATTCAAGAGCCTTGTATTGACCCACTATCGTAAAGCCAACAACACCGAAGAATTAGCCGATTTATGCGGATATGGGGTACACACCTTTCGTAGAGTGTTCAAAAGCGAGTTCGGTACACCTGTCTACCGATGGTTGATACAGAAACGGGCGGAACATATCAAATTCCGCCTTGCACAGGGATACATTCCGTTTGTAGATATTATAGATGAGTTCAACTTCTCAACTCCTGCAAACCTGAGTAACTTTTGCAGGAAATATCTCGGCGATTCTCCATCGAACCTGCGAAAAAAGATGCAAGCAAAATAGTATAACAAAGTTGCTCAATTTGAGAAAGGATATGCAAACAATAAGAAAAAGGGTTAGGTGCTGATATTCGTACCTTTGCACAAAAAAATAATAAAAGAATTTTTGATGCAAAGAAAGTATGAGGAAATTATGCAGGAGGTGGACAGACGGGTGTCGGCCATCGACCTGAATGGAAAACATATCATTAAGGATTGTAAGGCGATTATTGTTTTCCTGAAAGAGAAAATGTCGGAACTGAAAGAGTTTGTACGCTGTGCCCCTTTCAACGACGAGACAGAAGAGATAACCTTTTTCAAACGTTACAAACCAACCCTTGTAGGGTGGCTGATCTACTTCCATAAGATACTGCGTATCGAGAGCCAACGTCCGCTGGGCGAAGAGGAATTGGAGGGTTATTACGAAAAGAAACAGGAAGAATTGAAGAAGTTTTTTGACCGCCACGTGGCATTTTTCCAGTATTACCGGAGCGGCGGTTCCCACATGGACAGGCACTATTTTCTGCGAGGTCAGCAAGAAAACACGATTGATGTGGATGTTTGCCAATTTGACGAAGACCAGGAGTTCTCCACTGGATACGATCATCTGGTGGCACGTATCATTGCGATGGAGATGCTATATGCCTTTCTTTCCTTCCGGCGAACCTGCCTGAAAAACAGTTCCGATGGAGATTTAGTCGAGTTGCTGAAAGTCAAAGGTTCGTACCAATGGACTGGCTCTGTGGTCGAACTGGTGGAACTGATTTATGCCCTGTGCGAGGTGAAGTGTATCAACAACGGCGAAACTTCCATCAATGAATTTACCGCATTTGCCGGAACTATGTTCGGTATAGATATTCGGGACTGTTACAGTGCCTATACGGATATGAAAAAACGCAAGGACGATAGCCGCACTTACTTTTTGGATAAGTTGAGCGAAAAGTTGAATAAAAAGATGGTGCGGGATGATGAGAAGGAACGGAAGCGGAGGTAAGGTTACAGGCGGAACAGCAAGAAAAATAATCATTCGGATAGGGAATAATAATAGCGGCAGCAACTTTTGAGGGTTGCTGCCGCTGTTGTGTATATATACCTTAATTATATAGGGTGCGGGGACTTATCCTTTCTGCTGGATGAGGTGTGCCAGTTCGGGGTCATCAGAAATACGTTTCAGTTCGTCCGCCACAATCTGTTTGACATCGGCTTTGATGCGGTCGTAGTTCTCCTTAATCTGCTCCTTCATACGGTCGTTGCCATCCTCATCAGTAAAATCGGTGATGATGGGGATTTTCTTGTAAGCGGATTCTTCCCGTTTCACTTTTTCGGAGTCCACGACAATCTCACAATGGAAAATCTTTTGCTCAATGCGTTCGGTGAAGTTATCCGATACCGAACCGACAAACATACCCTGTGTCAAGCCGGAAATCTTGCTGGGCGGTATCAGGCTATCCATTTGGGTATTGATAGAGGTGGATTTGTCTTGGCGGTTGATGGTGATGGATTGCCGTTTCTGTAATACCTTACCGAACCGCTCCGAGAGGTTTTTGGCGGTTTCACCCACCACCTGACCGGAGAAGATATTACCAACGGTATTCATCACGACTTTCGCCTCCTTATCGCCATAGTCACGCACCAACTGGCTGAAGTCCTGAAAGCCCAGACAGACGCCAACTTTGTTGCTTCGGGCGGTAGCTATCAGGTTATCCAGTCCCTTAAAATAAATAGTTGGTAGCTCGTCAATGATAACCGAAGATTTGAGTTGCCCCTTCTTATTGATGAGCTTTACGATACGGGAGTTATACAGCCCCAATGCCGCACCGTAGATATTCTGACGGTCGGGATTGTTGCCCACGCACAAAATCTTTGGTTCTTCGGGATTGTTAATATCCAACGTAAATTCGCTATCCGACATCACCCAATAAAGTTGTGGTGAAATCATCCTCGATAGCGGAATTTTGGCACTTGCGATTTGTCCCTGCAACTGTTCAGCCGCACCTCCGAGCCACGCATCCATAAAGGGTGAGAGGTAGTTTTCGAGGTCGGGGTAACTCGTCAAAATGGGGAATATATCTTCGTACCGACGGTTCAGGAACTCAATAGCGTGTGGAAAAGTGCAATACTTGCCACCCTCGTAGATTTTCAAATACCAAATGATGCTGGCAAATAGAATGATAGGGCTTTCTACGAAGAAATCACCCTGCTTTTGCACCCACGTTTTATTGAGGTTGAGCATGATGGTGTATGCCGATTCGTAAGCATCGGTAATATCCTCCATAAAATCGGGGTGAATGGGGTTGCAACGGTGGCTACGGCGGGGGTCGTCGAAGTTAATCACGTAGAACTTCGGCTTGACTTTGTATCCGTCTAAATTGTTGATTAAGTGGTTATAGGCAATGGTTGATAGGTCGGGGTACTTGAAGTCGTAGAGATACATTGCGAAGCCCTTTTCTATTTGCTGCTTTATAAATTGATTTACAACTGCGTAAGACTTTCCGCTGCCCGGAGTTCCAATAACGATGCACGCTCGAAAAACGTTTACGACGTTTACCCATCCGTCATTCCATTTCTTTTTATAATAAAACCGGGTACGGAGATTTACGGAATATTCATTTTCAAGCAAGCGGTTTTCCTGCATAAATGATTCGTTCTCTTGGTTGAACACGTCGTCCATCAGGTTGTTTTTCAACAAGCGGCTCATATAAAGCCCCGACATCAACAGGCAGATATAACCGACCGTCATGGTAAACAGATAGAGTGCGGTGTTTGCCTCCACTGCCAACGGCAGAGCAAGTACCCACCAGTTGAGGAAAAAGAAGATAAAGCCCACGCCCACAAACGTCCAGATCTTTGTCCATGTGATTTTTTCCTCTTTTACGCCCGATGTGCCCAGACAGGAGAGTCCGAGCAATAGAACGGCAAACAACTTGGTGTAAACAATGCTGCCGAATAGTCCGGCGGTGGTGTGGAAATTCATCAGGATTTTATCGACCACGCCGATATTGACTCCCCATAGTTTAATTGCTTCGTAGCAATACCAATAGATATTGATAACTACAAACAGGATACTTACGGCTCGTAAGAAATCCATTATCTTGGCTAACGCCCTTAAATCATCATCTTGTTGTGACATAATTTTGTTTTTTAGATTGTTAAATACCTCTTCCTTTTTTCTTTTTCTTGCGTTGCATTTTCCTACGGAACGCCTCTTCTTCGGGGTCTGTTCCATCGGGTAATATTGACAGGTCGAGCATACCTCCGACAAGAGTATCTCCGTCGGGTTGCTGTTCGTGCGGTGTTTGCTGCTGTGGTGCATAGCTTTGTGGTTCGGATGTAGGATTGTCTGCCGCTTGTGCTTTTCGCATACTTACCCACTGTTCCAGAGCATTTGCCGAAAGCTCTTTACCCATACGGGAGCCGTTGAGTACACACCCGGTATTGTGGTCGATGAACGTTGCACCGTATATCCTACCCGTGTCGGTTTCCCGAAACACCACATCGACACCTTTGGTTTTGAGAACGGCGACAAGCTCCTTTCTGCTCCTTGCTTGGTGCATAGCGGCAAACACTTTTCCTTTGGTGTATTTACCCAAATCCTTGTTTTCGATCTCGGTTTTGGAGGTGGCACACCGCTTGTCGAAAGCATCATACCCGGCGTACTTGCCAAAACGGGAGGCTTTGAGCGGATTGCCGACTTTATCCCCTTTCTCGTCCGTAGCCGAATAGACAAGTCCTCGGTACTCCCTGCCGCCGACCTCGCCACGAGCTTCTTCTACGGTGATGTTGTAGAGAGAAAGCAAGGCACGGTATTCGCCGAGCGACTGAAAACGGTAGTTGCCGGATAGCTGTTTGAGCACATTACCCACCTGCCGTTTTACATTCCCCTCCGCTGCGTTCACCTTGTGCAACGCTCCCTGCTCCAACCGCTGCCGACGGCTACCCGACGGATGCAGGTTGTACTGCTTTTCCAGCACATCGGTCGCCCGTTTGCTGCGGCGATGGATATAGTCATTATTGAGCCGCTTGCCATCTTTGCCTACGCGAATGGAGACGATGTGTAGATGCTGGCGGCTAATATCCTCGTGCTTAAACACGACAAAAGGCTGCTCGCCGTAACCGATCTTTTCCATATACTCCCGTGCGATGTCCGCCAGCTCGGTATCGGTCAGTTTATCGTCGGGGTGCGGATTGAGGGAGATGTGCATCACGTGTTTTTCGGTACGCATACGCTCCGGCAGATACCTTTGAAAATCCGCCATCGCGCGGGCAATGTCTATCCCTCCCGTACCATTGTCGAAGATTTTGTTTGAGGCAAGTAGCTTGCCTTCCCCCTCGTTTACCTTCTCACCGTTGTACGCAAGTGCCCCATAAAGGGAACTGCCTACGTTGATTTTGGCAACCATTGCTGTTCAAATTTTTGTGTTAAGGCTACCACTTCACGGCTGACGGCAACCAATTCCCGTGTGATTTCTTCGAGCTTGTAGAGCAACGCCAACGCCTTTTTCTCTGAAAAATGGCTTTTCAACTCCTTTACCACTTGGTTGTAATTGACACCGATGCGGCGATATTGGGCGTGCAAATCGGATAGTTTCGCGTAGTATTCGGGCGTGGAGTTATCAATTTTGATGACCTTAAATTCCGCTCCGAATACCCGTGCTTTGATAAAAACCGCTTTGGCATACTCGCCCGATTGCTCATACATGGTGAGGAAACGGGCGTGTTCCTCATCATCAAAACGCACCATCACGCAGTGCGTCTTGGGGTTCAGTTTGGGTGTTCGCCCTGCTTTCTTTGTTTTTTCTCTCATAATCCTGTGGATATTAGTGGTATCACGACATAAGCCACAGCCTAACGCTTACCGCAGGTATGAAACAGGGCTTTCCGACTTCGGAGGAAAAAGCCCAGCCCTCTGCAAGAGCAAGGTGAGACGGGAGTAACCCGTTGCCTTTTGAGTAACTCAAAAGACACCTTGCTATGTTCCAATGAACATAAAAATCCGTCTGGGGGACGGATTGGAGAGAGCTTATCACAACCTGCGGCGTGCGTTGGCAGTGAACCTTGTCGCTTGGGGGCAAAGTTACGGGGTTTATATGGCTGATTTTCAAAGCATGAAACGCCAATCAGTGCCACCCGGACGCCAAACAGTGCCACATAGGTTGAAGGTGATACAAGTGATGATTATTCGTCGTTTATTTGCTGACGAAACGGATGTACAGCGGGTAAAATATTGGGCGAAACCAACATTGAGTAGTTCCAATATACCGCCCGACAGCACACCCGACAATCCAACTTAACAATGGATGTTCCGATAGGAAAATGGTTGTTGGGTAATTGTTTCTAACCGACGCACCAACACCACAACATTGGTTTGTTGCAACGTTGGTCAGTTGGAATGCTGGAACAAATTGCCGGACGAATGTTGCGATAGACATCCCATTAGAAAAATGAATGTTTGCAAAAACTGACAGATAAACGATTGTATCACTATTAAAACAAATGACGAGATGAACGAACCAATCTATGTTGCTTTCTCCACGCAGAAAGGTGGAGCCGGCAAAACGACTTTAACGGTGCTTGCTGCCAGTTACCTCCATTATGTCAAAGGGTATAATGTGGCGGTGGTGGATTGCGATTTTCCGCAGTACAGTATCAAGGATATGCGGGAGCGGGATATGGCATCAGTGAAAAACGATGACCATTATAAAGCAATGGCGTATGAGCAATTCAAACGCCTGCAAAAAAAGGCTTACCCCGTAATTGGGAGCAGACCCGAAGATGCTGCCGACACAGCCATTAAATTTGTCAAGTCGGGGCAGCCTCTTGATTTTATCTTCTTCGACCTGCCCGGTACGATTAACAATGCAAGTGTTGTCAATACGATTGCCACGATGGATTATATCTTCTGCCCCATCGTTGCGGATCGTGTAGTGATGGAAAGTTCTATCCGCTTTGCAACGGTAGTCCACGAACATCTGATGAGTACAGGCAAAACCAATATAAAAGGATTCTTTTTGCTTTGGAATATGGTCGATGGTCGGGAAAAAAGCGAACTCTACGAGATGTACGAAAAGGTGTGTGCACAAATGGCATTGCCTGTTATGAAAACCTTTTTGCCCGACAGCAAGCGGTTTCGCAAAGAAGCGGCAACGGAGCGTAAACAAGTGTTTCGCTCAACCATCTTTCCAGCCGACAAGATGCTCATACGTGGGAGTAATTTGGATATGCTCGTGGAGGAAATGCTAACCATCCTAAAAAAGTAACCTATGGGGAAGAAGTTGAAGATAGACAACATTGATGAAAATTTCATCATCAACTCATTCCGGCAGGATGAGTTCGCACCTCAGGCGGAGGAACAACCAACGGAGGTGCGAGAAGAGGATAAGCCGGAAAATGAAGAGGTAGCACCGCTACCGAAAAGAACAATACCCGAAGAGCCACGCCGCCGGAAGCCCAAAGGCAAGGAAGATGATTATCGAGAACTGTTTATGAAAGAGGCTGCTATCTCTGCAAGGTTCGGGAAAACGACTTATGTGCGGAAAGAGTACCACGAGCGAATACAGCGGATAGTAAGAGTTATCGCCAGAGATGAGGTATCACTATTCAGCTATATAGATAATGTATTGGCACATCACTTCGCCACGTTTCAAGATGAGATTACCGAATTGTATAACAAGAATAACGAATCAATTTTTTAACCATAAAGCAAAATCGCATGAAATCAAAAAATAAAGAAACCAGAAAAGCCAATTATCAAAAACGCTTTTTGAAAGAACCTAATGTAAAAGCAAGAGAAGGAAAACTTGTTTATGTGAGCCTGAAGCATCACGAGTGTATCAAACGCATCGCTCAGGTAGTCGGCAAAAATGAGGTTTCAATCTATGGAGTAATAGACAACATTATTGCCGAACATCTAAAACTGCATAAAGCGGAGATTCAAGAGCTGCACGAAGAACAAGTGAGTATCATTTTTAAGAATTTGACAACTCAATGATATGAAAAAGAAAACAATAAAGAGCTTTTTGGCTCCAAAAGAAATCCAGACACGCCAATGTGTCTATATCAGCCGGGATGTGCATCAAAAGATAGCCAAAATGGTAAACGTGCTTTCCAACGGGGAGACAACCATTGGCGGCTATATAGATAATGTATTGTTGAAACATCTGAATGAGCATCGGGATGAAATAAATGCCCTTTATCATAAACAAGTAAAAGATTTGATATAAGCCTATGGAAACACTGCTAATATGCCTGCTATTGCTTTACAATGCGTGGCTGGTAACGTACATCTTGTTTGGACGGCGTAAGAAAAGCGATACTCCGACAGAAGAGCGACCACCAACAAAGCCGCCAAAGAAAGAGGACGGAATTGTCGGCAAAAGCCGCTTCAAGATGGAGAGTCGAACGCCAATCAGTGCCAAACCGGAGCCAAACACTTCCACTTCCGTTGAAGGTGAGGACATTACGGATATTGCCGCTACATTTGCCGACGAAGAGGACGAAACACCATCGGCACGGCTGCCGGATGATAAGCTGGACGAGGCGTTTACCGACATTCGGATTTCCGATGTTCCTGTGGAATACGTGGACGATGACGGGCGAGAGCCAACACCCGCCAAGCGGTACGCCACCGGAGCGAGCTTCGAGGAAATCGGCGAAGCGATAAAGGTTGCCGATAATCCTTCGGCAACACAGAAAGAACGCCAACAGGCGGGACAGGTCTTTTCAGAAATGGAAGGTAACGAACTTTTCAACAGGATGATTGAAAGCAACCCTGACCGGGCGAAACGAATAACGGGGTTAATGGACGAAATCTTAAATCAGCCTATCTCTGGGGAGGGGGAAGCGGTTAAGGTTTCAGTCCATCCCCAAAATAAAACCGAAGTGGAAATACCTGCCGACATCAGCGGGTTCGACATTGGGGATTTTGTATAACGATTAAAAAACAATGAAATGAAACAGAAAGAGTACGGTTGAACTAAGTGCCACCACTAAAATCCACAGTAAAAACAGTATTAACCGCTGCCGGAAGCAGAGCCTATCCAACCCTGCCCGGCAGCACAACTTAAAAAAGTATTTATGACTAAAAAACAGATTCTTTTCTCGGCAGCCCTTTTGCTGGCTGCATCCTCCGCTATGGCACAAGGTAACGGCATGGCGGGTATCACCGAAGCGACCAGTATGGTAACTTCCTACTTCGACCCCGTGACGAAATTAATTTATGCCATCGGTGCGGTGGTCGGGTTGATTGGGGGTGTAAAGGTGTATGGCAAGTTTTCGAGTGGCGACCCCGACACCTCGAAAACCGCTGCAAGCTGGTTTGGAGCTTGTATCTTCCTGATTGTAGCCGCCACTATTCTCCGCTCATTCTTCTTATAATCAAGTTATGGCTGAGTTTTCAATCAACAGAGGGATTGGAAAGTCGGTTGAGTTTAAGAGCCTAAAAGCACAGTACCTATTTATATTTATAGGTGGTCTGCTTGCCGTCTTTATACTCTTTATAATAATGTATCTGGTTGGTATCAACCAATGGGTTTGTATTGGATTCGGGCTGGTCGCCGCATCGGTTCTGGTGTGGCAGACCTTCGCCCTGAACGCCAAATACGGTGAACACGGACTAATGAAAGTGCAAGCCCGCAGTAGTCACCCCAAATACATTATCAACCGTCGAAAAATCCCCGGACTATTCAAAAGAGGTCGCAGACCTTCTTAATTCGCTATACATTAATTATAATAGGAAGAACAAGATGAGAAATATATTAAAAGCAACCACACTGGAGAGCAAGTTTCCCTTGCTCTCGGTGGAACACGATTGCATCGTGAGCAAGGATGCCGATGTGACGGTAGGGTTTCGGGTGGAACTGCCCGAACTCTACACCGTAACGGCAACCGAATACGAGGCGATACACTCGGCTTGGGTCAAGGCGATGAAGGTGCTACCGGATTATTCAATAGTTCATAAGCAAGACATCTTTATCAAGGAGAACTACAAACCTCAAACGGATAAGGAGGATATTAGTTTCCTGTCCCGTTCATTTGAACGCCATTTCAATGAGCGTCCGTACTTGAATCACTATTGTTACCTATTCCTGACGAAAACCACGAAAGAGAGAAGCCGTACGCAAAGCAATTTTTCGACGCTGTGTCGTGGATTCATTATCCCGAAAGAGATTAAGGACAAGGAGGCAATGACGAAATTCATTGAAGCCGTCGGGCAGTTCGCCTCGATTATGAATGAGAGCGGATTTGTGAAGCTGCACCAGCTAACAACCGATGAGATTGTTGGTACGGACAAGCAGGCGGGTATCGTGGAAAAGTATTTTGCACTCTCGCAGACTGACACCACTACGCTCAAAGATGTGGCACTCGGAGCCGATGAAATGAAAATCGGTGATAACTACCTCTGCCTGCACACGCTCTCGGATGTGGAGGATCTGCCCGGCAATGTGATGACCGATATGCGGTACGAAAAGTTATCGACTGACCGCTCGGACTGCCGCTTGTCATTTGCCGCTCCCGTTGGTTTGATGTTGCCCTGCAACCATATTTTCAACCAGTATGTGTTTATTGACGATAGTGCCGCCAATCTCCAAAAGTTTGAGAAGATGGCGAAAAATATGCACTCGCTTTCAAGGTACAGCCGCTCCAACCAAATCAACAAGGAGTGGATCGACGAGTACCTGAACGAGGCACATAGCTTTGGACTCACTTCGGTGCGATGTCATTGCAACGTGATGGCGTGGAGCGACGACCGAGAGGAACTCAAACAGATTAAAAACGAAGTGGGTAGCCAGTTGGCGTTGATGGAGTGTAAGCCACGCCACAACACTGTCGATACCCCGACCCTGTTCTGGGCAGGTATTCCGGGCAATGCTGCCGACTTTCCGGCGGAAGAGAGTTTTTATACGTTCATCGAACAGGCGGTTTGTTTCTTCACGGAGGAAACCAACTATAAAAACTCCCCGTCTCCCTTTGGTATCAAGATGGTGGATAGATTGACAGGCAAACCGCTACACGTGGATATTTCCGATTTGCCGATGAAACGGGGTATCACGACCAACCGAAACAAATTTGTTCTCGGTCCGTCGGGCAGTGGAAAGTCGTTCTTTATGAATCACCTTGTCCGCCAGTATTACGAACAAGGGACGCACGTAGTGTTGGTTGATACGGGTAACTCCTATCAAGGTCTTTGCGAGATGATAAACAAAAAGACCAAAGGGGAAGACGGGATTTACTACACGTACACCGAAGAGAAACCTATCAGCTTTAATCCATTTTTCACCGATGATATGGTGTTTGATGTGGAGAAAAAGGACAGTATCAAAACGTTACTGCTGACCCTGTGGAAGAGCGAGGACGATAAAATCTCGAAAACGGAGTCCGGCGAATTGGGTAGTGCTGTTACCGCCTATATCAACCGCATCAAGGAAGACCGGAGCATCGTTCCGAACTTCAACACGTTCTATGAGTTTATGCGGGACACCTACCGCACGGAGCTGGAAGAACGAGCCATCAAGGTGAGTAAGGAGGATTTCAATATCGACAATTTCCTGACTACCCTCCGGCAGTATTACAGCGGCGGACGCTTTGATTTTTTGCTGAACTCCGATAAAAACATCGACCTACTCAGTAAACGATTTATAGTCTTTGAAATTGATGCGATTAAGGAAAATAAGGAACTTTTCCCTGTTGTAACTATCATTATCATGGAGGCTTTCATCAATAAAATGAGGCGATTAAAGGGTATTCGCAAACAACTTATTGTGGAAGAAGCTTGGAAGGCTCTATCCTCTCCGAGTATGAGCGAGTACCTGAAATATATGTACAAAACCGTTCGTAAATACTTCGGTGAAGCCATCGTAGTAACGCAGGAGGTGGACGATATTATCAGCTCTCCAGTGGTGAAAGAAGCCATCATCAACAACTCCGACTGCAAAATCCTGCTCGACCAACGAAAGTACATGAACAAGTTTGATTCTATCCAAAACTTGTTGGGCTTGACCGATAAGGAAAGGGGGCAGATACTCTCTATTAATATGGCAAACAACCCGTCCCGACTCTATAAAGAGGTGTGGATAGGACTCGGTGGAACGCAATCAGCCGTGTATGCCACAGAAGTTTCAATCGAAGAGTATTTGACCTTTTCGACAGAGGAAACCGAAAAGATGGAGGTGATGGCACTTGCCGAACAGCTCGGCGATATAGAGTTGGCTATCAAGCAGCTTGCCGACAGAAAACGAAGTAAAACCTAAAAAATCAAGTAACATGACAGTAATTTCAAAGAGCCGACTTTTAGAGTTGGCAAGATATACCCTTGCCCTTAGTTCCCTTTTCCTATCCGCTTGCGGTGAGGTAAAGGAGAGTGATTTATCAATGCTCTGCGGCAACTGGGTAAGTGTAGCGAACAAACCCGATGTACTGGTATTCAAAGAAGGTGAGCAGTACAAAGTAACGGTGTTCAAACGCTCCGGCATCAGCCGCAAGGTGAAGCCCGAAACGTTCCTTTTGGTCGAGGAAAACGGCAATCTATTCATCAATACGGGATTCCGAATTGATGTGGCGTACAACGAGGCGACCGATGTATTGACCTTCTCGCCCAATGGCGATTACGTGAGAGCCAGTAGTAGTAACAATCAAAAAACAAGAGAACAATGAGAATAAGAATTTTAATGCTATTTGCCGTATGCCTGTTCTGTGTCGGCAAAGCCAACGCCCAATGGGTTGTAACCGACCCGACGAACATTGCCACCAGCATTGTGAACACCACCAAACAGATTATCGAGACTTCTTCGACGGCAAGAAATATGATCTCGAATTTTCAGGAAACTGTCAAGATTTACCAGCAGGGAAAGCAGTATTATGATGCCTTAAAGTCTGTAAATAACTTGGTTAAGGATGCAAGAAAGGTACAGCAGACCATCTTGATGATAGGCGAAATCTCGGACATCTACGTAAACAGTTTTCAGAAGATGATGCGTGACCCGAACTATTCGGTAGAAGAACTTGGGGCAATCGCTTTCGGTTATACCAAACTTTTGGAAGAGAGTAACGGCGTACTTGTCGAACTGAAAGGGATAGTCAATATCTCGACCCTCTCAATGAGCGACAAAGAGCGTATGGATATTGTAGATAGGTGCTACAACTCGGTGAAACGGTATCGTAACCTGACGAACTACTATACCAATAAGAATATCGCCGTGAGCTATCTCCGCTCCAAAAAAACAGGCGATACCGACCGTGTGATGGCTCTTTACGGCAGTGCTAACGATAGATACTGGTAAGCGATGATGTTGTTAGCAGTCGATTTTGAAAACCTGCATCAGATTCTCAGGAATTTATATGTAGAGATGATGCCGCTCTGTGCGAATATGGCGGGGGTGGCGAAAGGAATTGCCGGATTGGGGGCATTGATTTACGTTGCTGTCCGGGTATGGCAATCGCTCGCACGGGCTGAACCGATAGATGTCTATCCGCTACTCCGACCCTTCGCCATCGGTATCTGTATAATGTTCTTTCCAACGCTGGTACTCGGCACAATGAATAATATGCTAAGTCCCATCGTACAGGGGACGCACAAGATGCTTGAGTCGCAGACTATGGATATGAATGAGTATCGGAAGCAAAAAGATAAGTTGGAATACGAGTCGATGATGCGTAACCCCGAAACTGCCTATCTGGTGAGCAACGAAGAGTTTGACAAACAGATAGAAGAACTTGGTTGGGGAGCCAAAGATATTGCCACGATGGGCGGTATGTACATTGAGCGTAGTATGTACAATATGAAAAAATCGGTACGGGAATTTTTCCGTGAGATTTTGGAACTACTCTTTGCCGCCGCCGCTCTGCTCATCGACACGCTCCGCACGTTCTTTCTCATCGTGCTTGCCATACTTGGCCCGATTGCGTTCGGCATATCGGTCTGGGATGGGTTTCAAAGCACGCTTTCGCAATGGATGTGCCGCTACATACAGATATATATGTGGCTACCCGTGTCGGATCTGTTCAGTTCGGTACTTGCCAAAATACAGGTGTTGATGCTCAAAAACGACATCTCCGAATTGCAGAATAATCCCAATTTCTCAATTGATGCGAGCAACGGGGTGTATATCGTATTTCTCATCATCGGTATTCTTGGATATTTCACCATCCCGACGGTAGCAAGCTGGGTGATTCAAGCGGGAGGTGTTGGCAGTGCTGCCCGTCCGATTAATCAGGTAGCCGGAAGAGCTGGTGCAGCCGTTGGCGGTGCATCAGGTGCGATAGCTGGAAACTTGGCTGGACGTGCAGGCAGAGCCGCAGGTGGTGCAGCCCAAAGTATGGGGCGTGGTGCGGTCAATGGAGCAAAGCAGGTAGCAAAGTCAGCGGGTAAACTGTTTGGCAGAAAATAACAACCAATTAAAAAAGTAGAACAATGGAATTTAAGTCATTAAAAAACATCGAAACGAGTTTCAAGCAAATCCGGCTGTTCGGAATTGTCTTTGTCTGCTTGTGTGCGGTGATTGTAGGGTACTCCGTTTGGAGTTCCTACTCCTTTGCCGAAGCGCAGCGACAGAAGATATACGTCTTGGATGGTGGTAAATCGTTGATGCTCGCCCTTTCGCAAGACTTGTCGCAGAACCGACCCGTCGAGGCAAAGGAGCACATCAAACGCTTTCACGAACTCTTCTTCACGCTTTCGCCAGATAAGTCGGCGATTGAGGGGAATATCAAACGAGCGTTGCAGTTGGCGGACAAAAGCGCATTTATCCACTACACCGACTTCGCCGAAAAGGGGTATTACAACCGAATAATTTCCGGTAATGTCAATCAGGTGGTACAGGTGGATAGTGTGTCGTGCAACTTCGACACCTATCCCTACAAGGCAACGACCTACGCCCGGCAAATGATTATCCGCGAGAGCAACGTGACGGAACGCAGCCTGATTACACGCTGTAACCTATTGAACTCCGTCCGCTCCGACAACAATCCGCACGGCTTTATTATCGAAGCCTTTGAAATCATCGAGAACAAAGACCTAAAGGTGCAAAAGCGATGATAGGCAAGTATGTACGGAAAGTGCAGGATTGGGTAGATGATAATCTACGCCGATTGTGCGGACGCATTACCCCCGAAAAGCGGTTGGCGGTCATACTGACAATGTTTGTGGTATTCGGCTTCGGGTCAATCTACATCTTCGTCAGTGCGATTTACAACATCGGCAAGAACGAGGGGCAGCGTATCGAGATAGAGCATATTCAAATGCTCGAACTGCAAAAACAAGATTCAATCAACCAATTAAAATTCAACAACAATGGAACAAGTACAAGAGAGTAAAAGCGAGGTGAAGCCGCCCAAAGAGCCGGACAAGCCCAAAAAGGAGATGACCGAAGAACAACGGCAAAAACAAAAGAAGTTTATCATCTACCCGTTGATGGGGTTGATTTTCGCCGTTGTGATGTGGCTAATATTCGCCCCGTCGGAAACGGAAAAGGCACAGGAACAAGTCGGGTTTAATACCGATGTCCCTGCACCTGCCGACAATAAGTTGGTGGACGATAAACAGACTGCCTACGAACAGGAGATGTTGAACCGTAAGCAACAGGAACGCAAAAACCAAATGCAAGACCTCGCTTCGATGTTCGGAGGTAATGAAGATGAACCGCAGGGCGATGACCTCTATTACGATGAGCCGCAAGCAGAGCCGAAGCGAAGCTATGGCGGAGGTGGAAGTTCGCAACCTCGTGAAACTATCCACGCTTCCGCAAATGCCTATCGGGATATGAACCGCACGCTCGGCAATTTCTACGAAGAGCCAAAGGAAGACCCCGAAAAGGAAGAGATGCGACAACAGTTGGAAGAATTGAACGCCCGCTTACAAGAGGCGGAGTCAGCACCCAAAAACACGATGGACGACCAGATAGCGTTGATGGAAAAATCTTACGAACTGGCGGCAAAGTATATGCCCTCCGGTGGTCAAGGTCAGCCGATGCCGGGACAACCGACCACCAACGTAACCACTACGCCAACCAGTGGAAAACAGCCTGAAGCGTACAAGAACGGTAAGGCACAGATGAATACCATTGGTGAGGTACGGGAGCAGGTGGTTTCGGGATTGTCGCAGCCGATGAGCGATTCGACTTTTATTGCCGAATATTCACGGGAGCGGAATATGGGATTTCACACAGCAGTCGGTACAGTAGGACAATCGGAGAAAAACACCATCAAGGCGTGTATCCACGAAAACCAAACCATCACGGACGGTCAGGCGGTTCGGATGCGATTATTGGAGCCGATGAAGGCTGGCGAAACAGTTATCCCACGCAACGCATTAGTTACGGGATTGGGAAAAATTGCAGGTGAACGGCTTGCCATTTCGATAACCTCCCTCGAATACAAGGGGTTGATTATCCCTGTGGAACTGACGGTTGTCGATTCTGACGGACAGGAAGGCATTTTTATTCCCGGTTCAATGGAGATAGATGCTGTTCGGGAGATAGCCGCCAATCTGGGCGGTAATCTCGGAACGACCATCAATCTAAATCAGCAAAGTGCCGGCAATCAACTATTGACCGATTTGGGCAAAGGTGCGATACAAGGCACATCGCAGTATATCGCCAAAAAGATGCGGACGATAAAAGTCCATCTTAAAGCAGGATATAATTTAATGCTTTACCAAAATAAAAACAACTAAAAAACAATCAAAATGAAAAAAGTAATTGTAGCTATTTACCTGATGCTGGGCGTTGTAAGTGCAAACGCACAAGAAACAACAGGGGACCTCTTTGAAGGTCTGACCAAGAAAGTAACCTACGACCGTATGATACCACCCTACGGTTTGGAGGTGACGTATGACAAGACGGTACACGTTATCTTCCCGTCAGCAGTCCGTTATGTGGATTTGGGTTCACCCAATCTTATTGCTGGCAAAGCGGATGGAGCGGAGAATGTAATTCGTGTGAAAGCGACGGTAAAGAATTTCCGCACGGAAACCAACTTTTCGGTGATTACCGAATCCGGTAGTTTTTATACGTTCAACGTGAAATATGCCGATGAACCGCTACTACTCAACATCGAGATGAAGGACTTCATCCACGACGGCAGTACGGTCAATCGTCCGAACAATGCTCTCGATGTCTATCTGCAAGAGTTGGGTTGTGAGTCCCCGAAGTTGGTACACCTGATTATGAAATCTATCCACAAGAACAACAATCGTGAGGTGAAACATATCGGGGCGAAATCGTTTGGCATTCAATACCTTTTGAGGGGTTTGTACACGCACAACGGATTATTGTATTTCCATACGCAGATTAAAAACTCGTCCAATGTGCCTTATGACATTGATTTTGTGACTTTCAAAATCGTTGATAAGAAAGTGGCGAAACGCACTGCTATTCAGGAACAAGTGATTTTTCCGCTCCGTGCCTATAACTACGCTGTGCGTGTAGCCGGAAATAAAGATGAACGTACCATCTTCACGATGGAAAAATTCACCATTCCCGAAGATAAACAGTTGGTAGTGGAGCTTCACGAGAAGTCGGGCGGCAGACACCAGTCGTTCATCATCGAGAACGAAGACATCGTGCGTGCCAGAGTAATTAACGAACTAAAAGTGAAGTAATATGAAGAGGCTATTATTTATAGTTGTTGCAGTATTTGCCCTTACGGGGCAGGCATCTGCTCAACGCTATCTCCCGAAAATGAAGGGGATAGAATTACGTGGCGGTTTTGTCGATGGTATTCAGAAACCGACCAACTACTATCTTGGCGTGGGGCTATCCACCTACACTAAAAACGGTAACCGCTGGGTATTCGGTGGTGAGTATCTGAGTAAGCAGTACGCATACAAAGACATTCAGATACCCAAAGCCCAATTCACGGCAGAGGGTGGTTATTACTTCAAATTCTTGTCCGACCCGTCTAAAAAATTCTTTTTGAGCATTGGCGGATCTGCTCTTGCCGGATATGAGACAAGCCGATGGGGAGATAAGTTGCTCCCCGATGGTGCAACGCTAATGAACAAAGATGCCTTTATCTATGGCGGGGCTATCACATTGGAACTCGAAACCTACCTGTCCGACCGTGTGGTGCTGCTCATCAACGCACGGGAAAGGATACTCTGGGGAAGCTCCATTTCTAAATTTGCGACACAATTCGGGGTCGGTCTTAAATTCATTCTAAACTAATTACGACAATGAAAATTACACTATTAATATCAATATTCGTCTTGTCAATAGTGGGAGTGCTATTTACCTCCTGCGATGACAAATTAGAGGTGCTTCAGGCGTATGATTTCACACTTACTACGATGCCTGTACAAAAGCGTATTAAACAAGGTGAAACGGCTGAAATACGCCTCCAACTCCATAAGTCGGGCAACTACAAAGAGACGGAGTTTTTCATTGGTTATTTCCAATTTGACGGCGTTGGAACTCTAAAAATGGACGACGGCACGGTGTTTCTGCCCAACGATACCTACCCGCTAAAAAAAGAAACATTCAGGCTCTACTACACCTCAGAATGTACTGACCAGCAAGCCCTGACGCTTTATGTGTACGACAATTTCGGGCAACGCTACGAGTTAGAGTTCAGTTGGCAGAATGATTCCAAAAAAGAGAGCGAACCCGATAAGGTGAAATAACCTGTAAAACAGCCTTGCCAACAAGATGTGCAAGGCTGTTTGCTATTTCTGCATCGGCAATTTGCTTGTAATTCAAAACAATCCATTAACTTTGTAGGAGTTTAATAATAAACGAAATGCCTATGAGCAAATAACTTAATAGTAACATACATATAATAATGGCTTTTTAGCTGTTTATTCACTCTTCAGAAACGACCAATTAATGTGCAGTGGGATAAACAGGTGAGGCTTGTGCTATATACTTTAGCACGGGCTTAACTTGTTTACTGCACGGGTGCTTGGTCGTACCTTGAAGAGGAACTTGTTAAGTACCGTGCTTCTTTTTATCCGAAGATTGGTACTATACAAGATTAGTTCTCACAACAAAAACCAATCATAAAATGACAATCAATAAAGAAAAAACCGTTGCTTTTATCGGCTCTCGCACCGCTGAGATACTATCGGGCAAGAATGACAATAATTTACTCAACGTAATACTAACAGAAACTTACCTACTGGTAGCTTCGCTCTATCAACAAGGTTACAGAACATTTCTTTGTGGTAAATCTGACGGGTATGAGAAAATTGCCACCGAAGCTGTGTTGAGTTTTCAAAGGGATAAGGAAGATATTGAGCTAATAACCGATGAATCCGCTTTAGATTTGACAAACAGTTCCCAACTGGTTTGCTACTGCGATAATCAAGATAGTGATACCATACAAATCTATGAACGTGCAAAAACAGAAGGTATGCCGACCATCAATCTACACACGCTCTTAACAGACTATTTTGCCAATAACAGCCCAGCAAAACAAGCCTTACAGCCCTACAACCACATAGACGGCTTCCGTTATTGCAAAGAGGGCATTTTGCTGTGCTACCTCTATGGAGACAAGCCTATTATAGCTTCTTTTGAAAATATAGAACGAGTAGAACAACGGGAAGATAAGATTTACGTTACCCTTACCAATGATTTGGAGGTAGATGCGTATATCCTTTCAGAAGAAGATGTATAATCTACTATAAACTGCCGTTTCATCAGCTAAATAACGGCATAAAAATAACCCTCTGGAAAATCAGAGGGTTTCACGAGGGCTTTTTGCTACTTTTGTGCCGCCTGCTCACTGTCAAAAGTAGCGGGCGGATTGCTCCGCCCGTTTGTTAGATTAAAGCCTTGTTACCAGTCCTGTAACTTCTGAAAACATATCTTCAAGCATATCGCAATAGATACCTTCATGGCGTACAACATCTTTATTAGTTACTTCAAATGTCTTTTTGCTGAAGGTATGGCGATAAAATTTCATTATGTAAGTGTCCGTTTCTTCATCAAGAAGAATATCGAGCCTGTTGGCAGAGGTTTTGTTTCGGCTTAGGTTCATCCGTAACCCGTTTCCCAAATCTATAAAATCTTTACTTCCTGTCATGGTGGCAAATCTATTGCCACCTATCTGCTGTAAAATCGTTTTTGCTATCATTTTATTGCATTTTATTTTTAGTATCCAACCATTTATCTCTACGCTCCCTGCATATCTCCAAAGAAGGTGCTACGGTGGCGAATAACTCGCCATCAGTGTGGCGGTAGTCGTATTGGCAGTATCTTCCACGTTTTCTCGGTCGAGGGGTAAGGTTAAAATAGACATACTTTTCTTGTCCTAACTCGGTGCAGGTGGATACTCCGTTTTTGTTTAATGATTTCATGATGATAAATATTTGAGGTTAAAAATGTATTGATAGTAGTCTGCTGTCAAGCACTTTGCTCGGTTCACTTATTAAGCGTTGGTGTAGCCAAAAATGATGTGAGCCAAAGCCGTAAGCGAAGAATTTGTTTACCTCATTCGCTTGGGCAAACTTTTCAATCGTTATCCGTAGTTCGTTCTCGTCCCTTGTCAATGCCAGTACATTGATAAGATTAATGAATAATTCGGGGATTTTCTCGTCCCAATTACAAAGGATGCTTTCAATTCTGATTTCCATAATGCTATTGTGTTTATGCAGCTATACGGCTGCGGATTTGTCTAATGTTCTTGTTTACTAATTTGATGATGCGGTTGTGGTACTCGGTATTCTTGTTACATACGCCACGAGATTGCACCACTTTAAGTGTTTTAAGCGATATTTCAACCGTTTCAATGCGTTTGCCGTCAATGGTTGCGGATAGTACAAGCGACTCGGCACGGAGAAAATAACTACCGTCAAAAACACAATGGTGCATTGCCTTACCTTCTTCCATATATTCGTCCACGCTCTCCAATACTCGCACTTGGATAGTTCCATCGGTAAACGCTATGCCGAAAAACTTACCTTTGAGTTCTTTGAATTTTTCCTCGTTCTCTCGTGCCTTTTGGCGTTTTCGCTCCAATTCCAGCCGTTCATTGTACGCTCTACGTCTCTTTGTGTAGAGGTCGTGCTGCTGGTGCAGATTGTCGGGACAAACGTATTTCGGGCTGTTGGTGTCCTTGCCGAAGAAATTGAGTTGCTCGATATAGTCGCACCATATAGAACCGTCCTCAATCGTGTAGCCGTTGCGGATTGCGATACGCAACGATGCCCAATAGTTGGCAACCCTTTCGGATTGGCTGTTCACAAGGTATTTGAGTAGGCTGTATTGCCCTGCTTTGAGTAGCGTTTCGGCTTTGCTGTCGGTAAGGATAGAGCGGAACAGGTCAAAGGGTGCTATCTTGTGGTATGCTCCCGTAAACCCGTTGCGTGTTACTTCGGGTATAAACCTCTGTCGGGGGTAGAATTGCGCAGGGGTTATATCGTGTGAACGGTGATTAGGACGGATTTCAAGTCTTGATGAGATGTCCCAAAGGTCGTAATACATAATGCTCATTTGGCGTAATCGTGCAACGGTAGCCGTTCTGCCGTTGGGGGCTATCCACCGTTGAACAACCTCTGTGCAGGTGTATTCGATTGGTTGTCCTGCCTTGCGGTAAGCGTTGATATAGAAAAACCGTATAACTTGATACCCTCCGCAAGTGGTAATCATTCCGAAATACTCCGTTTCTTTGAATACCCTTTTTTTGGTGGTATCTACCTCCAACTTGGTGGAGCAGTTGGGACACTCGCAATCTAAAAGAGTGTCGGCAAGATAGCCGTTACCACCGTTCCACTTGTGTCCACACTCCAAACAAGTGATTATGCCCTTTGCGTTACGTTTGCCAATATGGTCAAAACAATGCTTGTATGCCCACCGTTTTTGCGGTTCTGTGATTTGAGATAAACGTTTGCTTAACTCTAACACGTGCTGTTGGAATTTATTCTTCGGTTTCATGGCTTAAAATCAAATAATGATGGTTGGGGTGTAACTTCTGCTTTGGTGCGTTTTGCAAATGCTTTCTCTTGCTGTTGCTTCAACTTGGCGTATGCTTCGTTCTCGGCTCGCTTGATGGCTTGTTGCCGTGCTTCTGCCTTTTCTTCTTCGGTCAGTTCTACGTGGTGATTGACTATCACTTTGCAGTCTATCGGATTACCGATTTCGATGTCCGCTTCGTCGTAGAAATGCACGGCTTGCCCGAAAATTTCATCGTCTGAAAAACCTGCACAACCACTTTTCTGAACATAGTTCAGAATGTATGTAACACAATCCTCGATATTCTTCAATGGGTTGCGATATGCACGAGCAAACAGTTCGTCATATTCCGCACGTTGCTCTAAATAGCTCTGTATCTCTCTCTTGAAATGTTCTGTACCTTTCATATCCTTTGGGTGTTATGTTGATTAATTGAATAGAGTGCCGTTGCTTAGGTATTCCCAATCGTTAGCGTTGCTTTCTTCGTGAAAATTTTCCTCGCTCTGCGTGTACTGCATATCATCACGGCAAAAGCGAAAGAAACTCGCTAAACACTTGTCCATTAGTTGTAAATAGGTGGTGTCCTTGTCCGGCTGTTTAAGAAAATCATATATCGGTTCAAGAATGGCACAATCGGCACAATATCCGGTGAGGGTACAATCTGCATTGCGAAATACTCGGCTTAACCGTTTTTTGGTAGTTGTGCCTACGGCTGTCTTGCCCCAATAAATCTTTGGCGTGTATAACTTATGCCAATGGTTATTGATAATATATGTTGCCAAACGTACTCCGCAAAGTTCCTCGACCTCTGTCGACAAAGAGGTGAAAAAGCTATAATTGTAAGTGCAACTATCATAACTCCATCTGCGAACATCTATGTTGAATAGCTCTTCAAACTGCTCCATCGTGTTGCGGTTGTCGCTTGAATAGGAATACTCTCTATCTTCAATCCATTTGTAATAGGCTTTTTGCTGTGCATCTGCCGACAATTCGTGAATCGGGAAGATGCTATATTCTCTTGTTATTGTTCTCATTGTTATTTCGTATTGATAGTTGCTAAAATGATTTCCTCTAAATACTGCGGATTTAACTCGCTGAAGCAATAGGCTATAAAGTCTCTCTTTGCGTCCCCGATTAACTCGTTGTATAGTTCCCGAAAGGGGTTGATATTGCCGTTGATATAGACACTGACCATATACTCGTAAATGTTCTCCACCTCGTAATATCTACACTGCTGTGCTACTGTTTTTCCTCGTCTTGCTCTCATAACCGTATCTGTTTAAGAAATTAATATCCAAAATATCCCACCGATGATTAAGGCATAGAACAGGACGTAAAGCACCATTGCCAACGCTAATGTCAGCAAGAACTGAATAATACCCCTGCCCACCGTCAAGCCAATGAACCACCACCAAAAGCTACCACCCAATAGGGCTGAACCTGCAAGGGCAACAAGTGCCACAATCGCTATTTTATACCTTGTTTTCATCGCTGTTGTTTTTTTAAGTTTATGCGGATTCTTGAGGTGAGGGAGTTGAAGTTTCAATTATTATCTGCCTCTTTTGAATCCGACATTTTTTTTATGCGTCTTTCCGTCGGGTCGGTCGTTTTCGTTTCAGGGGCGATAAAAGGTGCAGGGTTTAGGACAAACAAGGTTTATGAGAAAAATACTCTCTGGACGCAGTACAGCAGGAAGATTTTTGTCAGAACCGCTTGCGGCTCGACCTTGTTTGTCCGTGAAGAACCCGGAAATACCTTTGCCACTGAGAACGAAACACCGACCCCGGCGGGTTAGAAACAGCATATTGTGGAGGATTCATATTAGAGAGGCAGATTAAGATTTATCACTTAATCTTTTCCATAGTGGGTAGCCACTATGGTATCGAAAAGGAAGAATAGACAATGATAAAAGATACCGCTTCGCATAGCCGGAACAAAAAATATCTCCTGTCTGCAAGTGTTTCACTGCTGACAGGGGATTGTTCGGCGGCTATGCCGTAGGATGAATATGGTTGCCCCATTTTGGGGTAATGGTATTCAGACGAAAATAAGGTCTTTTATACCGATATGAGATAAGTTAATTTGTTGTGTTTTTGCAATTTATACGAAGCATTCCCTTCTCTTCGGTATGTTTAGAGATAAATTTGTTTTGCTCAAGATATTCAGCTAACTGAATATTATTATTTGACATAATAAGTTTTGGTCTATGCCCCTTTTGTTGTCCAATGATTGCATAATCTCCACCTAAACCAGCCAAACAAGACTTTACGAATTGTTCATCATAATGTATAGTCCGCCACATTTTGAGAACAAGTTTCAACTTTACGTCCACTGCAGAACACGCAGGAATAGCCGTTGAAATGATTCCATTATCATTAGATGATAGTTCCACTTGCAGGAGAATATTACAAACTAATGAAGCATTAGCTTTCACAGCCTCATCAGATGCATTTTTAATTATGGCATATTTTTCATTTATGGACAAACCAATGTCTTTAAGCAATGTACCTACATAATCTTTCGGGATAGGAAATGTGGATGGATTCTTTAGATAAATAGCTTTATTATTCAATATAAATTGAGGGAGAAGATTCGAAAAATGGGCTAAAACGGTAGTGTACTGCGTTTCATTAAATTCAACAGCTTTAGATTCTATCAAATACTCATATCTTTGTTGTTCGAGATTAGACAACTCATATTTAGTAAAATAACGATTGAAAGAATTACGAACTAACTTATAACTATCAAAATCCAAAGCATTTGTACCTATCAGAACACTGAACAGTTTTGAATCTAATGTGTCTCCAATTTGCTCTTTAGCCTTAATACTACTTAGTTCAAGAGCATTTTTATTAATAAAATCAATAACAGTTGAAGAAATAGAGTCCTCTTCTTTTTTTTCTTCAATGTATGTTCCTATATTATTCCAAGTTGGTAAAACTATATTGTATTCCATTGCACTTTGCCAGAAATTCACTTCCAGAACGCTAATATCCTCTATTTTATTTATCTGTTTTTGCAAATAACTCTTTTTTACATCTTCATCAATGTCTAAATTTCGTAATAGTTCTATAATGGCTTGTACGGTTTCTTTAATACTTTCTGGGGCAAAAATATTTTCTACACAGTGATTTATATCTTCATTAACATACTTAATAAGATTATCATTGTTAGAATTGAGTATAGTCGTATAGCTTGCTAATTTATATTCACTCTCTGCTGCTATATTAAAATGAGTCAGTATGGTTACAACATTACCAAGTGAGAGTTCATATCTACTTTTGTCCAATATAAATTGCATCAAAACACGATTAGCTTTCTCAGTCGTGATGTCTGTAAAGTAAATAAACAAATTATTAGCTAACATTTCGATTCTATCTATCTGGATTTTAGATCTATTAAGTTTATCATTTATAACTTCAAACGAATTGGATATGTATTGTCTTAGTTGCTTATCGTTAGGCTTTGGCAGCTTATCTTTGTTGAAAAAGTTTAGATATATTTCATAATTAAGCAACTGTTGTTCTTTGGTATTAGCTTTAATAACTCCTGCTTCAAAAAAATTACTCCAAGTAACGAGCAGATCATCGAAAAAAATAGTCTTATAACTATTACTCTTATAATACGAGGCTAAAAAAGCAAAGTCTTTTTTAGCTTTTAAAGACGTTATAATCCACTGATATTGTCTTTTGAAATTTTGCTTGTTGTCAGTGATGTAGTTTATTATGTTGTGATTTCTTACATGACCATTCTTGAATGAGTAATCTTGTATCTGCTCTACCACAGATGCAACCTTTTGAATTGCATAGTCATATTCCTTTGATATTCCTGCTCTAAGATCCAAAAGATAATCTCTGTCAGATGCAGTTATAGTTCCTTCATAGAAGTAGGAAATGTAATCATAATATGATTCATCTATATATCCCCGTCTTAACAAAAATGCTATTAAACGATTACCTTTTACGTCCTCTAAGAAATCATATGCTGGATACTGCGATAATATTTCATGCAAGGGCAAAGCTCTGTAATTTAAAATTTCTTGTTGGATACTTTCGATTTCAGATTGTTTCTTCTCTATTGTTTGTGCAGTAAAAGAAGTACGCTGTAAATAATCATATTTAGATCCAATCTTATTTTCTACATCTTCAAATTTTACAGCTAAAGCCTTATTGCTATTGTTGTTGTAATAATCCCTATAAGTATATTCTGTGAAACTATTTTTTGTTAATAGATCGAATAGCTTTACGTCTGTCGCAATTTGTTGTGGAGAGTAAGAGGCTCTTGTCCCTTGTTGGATAAATGCCACTAAATTATTGTTGCATAATTCGATGTATTTCAATATGTATCTTGACCGCAATGCAATATCCGTTTCTGAGCTCTGATATTTTGCAAGCTCTTTTATCTCATCATTAATTTCTTTTATTTTTTTATCTCGTTCTTCAACCGCTGAATTGTGGTATTTAATTTTGTTGGCGATAATCTTATAGACTAAACCTTCTTGGTTGTGAAGAAGAGAAAAATCTTTCGGATGGTAATTTTTATAGATTATCATCGCTAACAATTTTGCAGAATCAAGTTTTTTATCTAGTTTTGAGTGATATTGCAGAAATTCATTCACAATATTCTTCATTATTCTCATGTCATCAATAAAAAAACCTAAGTCTTTACATTTATTGTCATCTATATTTGTAATACCATGTTTGTATAGTGCAGAAATTAGCTTGTCGCATGAGTTTGACGGATTTATTACAGGGATAACAGTTGTTATATAATCGAAAAACTTCGTTCTTGATGTGTCATGAAACATGTCATCACGCACTGCATATATAAATACTATCTTTTCTCTCGTTTTACCTTTTCCACATATAGACTTTGAATTGTTCAAGAGATTATTTAGTTCTCGAATCTTGAGATATATTGTATGTGTATTGAATCGGTCTAAATCCTCAATAATAACAACATTATATTGAGTCACTTGAAAGAAATAAATAATCTCTTCTAAATACTTGTTGAATATTGAAGTATCTTCTTTAATTTCTATTTCACCATCTTTGAGGTTTATTTTGTTTAAATTTCTATTATACACATTCACGATAATCCATTTCAACATATACACTCCGGCTGCTATTAAATACACAAAAGAAATGATGTCCCAAAACAGCTTCCAATTACCGCTTGCTGAGAATATAATATACAATGAATCATTCCTTAAAAATGAAGGCTCAAATAGAATAGATAGTGATATAGCACATAAAGTGGCGGACAAAGCAATACTCCAACTCTGTCTGTCTGAAATATGCTTAATTCTTTTGAGCCTGGATTGTGGAGTTTTCTCGGTTTTTTCTCTATATATTAGCTGTTGAAGAATGCTATACTCAATGAGTCGATTAAGGGAATCTTCGTTTTTAGTCATATCGCCACCTGAGTTCTCTGTTTCATTATCTTCTTTGTTGCACTCTAAAGTGGCAAGTGATATATTTAGATAATTATGACGAGCGTAATCTCTTTGTAAAGTCAAAAGCACGGAACTTTTCCCAGACCCGTAAGGGCCTGTCAGAGCAATGTTTTTAACTTCCTTATTTTCTAGCTTTATTCCTATATCTTTAACTGGATAGTAGGCAGGATTCTCTTTTTCATCTATTTTCTCGGGAATAATTTCTGGAGTTAATGTGTATTGATCATCATTAATAATATTTCCAGGAGTGTTTTCTTGTGTAGATGTTTGTGAGACTCTATTCCACAATTTAGCGAAATAATTTTTCATATCTAATTGAGTTGTTTCCATGAAAGAACCTCTCCCTGAGACGTTTTCATGTTGTTATTCCCATTATAGAGTGCAAAACATTGCTCCGGCATTGCACCAGATAATTTTGCCCATTTAGAGATACCTTTGAAAAAATCGGATGAGTATGTTGCTCCTGATTTAATTTCATAGGCATATTGTTTACCTTCGATGGTGCGTAATAAATCAACTTCATTACCCGTGCTATCTCGCCAGAAAGATAAATTTGTATCTTCACCTTTATTGTATGTCTCTTTGACAAACTCATTAATCACGAGGTTTTCAAATAAACCTCCTCGAAGAAAGTGAGTAGCTATTTGATCAGCACTTCTTATATCAAGCAGGGAACAAGCCAATCCCGTATCATAAAAATAGAGCTTGGGGGCTTTCACCAACCGTTTTGCATAATTATTATGATCCGGCTTGAGCAGATAGCAGATATAACTTGCCTCTAAAATAGAAATCCAAGAAGTTGCCGTTGTAACTGATACGCCACATTCATTGGCAAGTGATGAGATGTTGAGCAACTGCCCAATGCGTCCTGCACACAACTTTAGGAAGCGAATAAATTTACTCAAATCTCCGATATTTCGCATTAAGCGTACATCACGTTCAACGTATGTCTGGATATAGAATGGGTAATAATCGGTGGGAGTAATCTCTTTATCGTAGAGGCGGGGATATGCACCTTTGAAAATTTCTTCATCAACAGTGCGTGGAAGTATATCACCTTCTTTCATCTCATGATGAGAAAAAGGCAATAGTCGAAGAATTGCTGTTCGTCCTGCAAGGGATTGATTAACACTTTCCATGAGGAGGAAATTGTGAGAACCTGCAAGCAAATACATTCCTTCCTTGTTTTCTGCGTCCGTATGAGTTTGGATGTACGAAAACAGGGATGGTACTCTTTGAACCTCATCAATAATTGTTTTATCCGGATACGTTGCCAAAAAACCTCTCGGATCTTCCGTTGCAAACAGTCTCATATCCGGATCTTCTAAAGACACATATTTATATGTTGGAAAAGATGTTTTGAGCAATGTAGATTTGCCCGATTGTCGAGGTCCCGTAAGGGTAACAATCGGGTACTTTCTTGTCAATTCCAACAATCTGGTTTTTAATACTCTTTCTATCATATCAGTCTTCTTTCTGCAAATTTACTACAAAAAAGTGAATTTGCAAAACATAAGACCTGATTATTTTGATAATTGAATATTTTGTATTACTTTTGCTTCTGTAACAAGAATAAGGGTGGACAGTAAACGGTCAATAGATGACTATATAGGACAAAGCACCGTTACAGAAGCATTACAGAGAATTTTCTTGGTGTATATAACAATCTGATTATTACGACATAAGGAGCGATGGGTTCATAATCCTGTCTCTCCGCAGAACCTACTGGACAAAACAGGACAGTAAGTGGACAAAAACCTACAAATCAGCGATTTGTAGGTTTTTTTATTGCCTATAAGTCTTGTTTCCAAGACAACAAAAGGACTTGAAAAGACATAGTTTCGTTACTAAATCGTTACCTATTCCCTACCGGACAAAAACGGTAACGATTTGTCCCGAAATGACCGCAGAAAGTCTGAATTTGTCCACCGTCTATCTATCTCACATTTAACGAGTTATTAGTAGTTTTGCAACTTAAAAATGTGAGGTTATGAAGAGTACATTTAAAGTCCTTTTCTATTTAAAGAAAGGCTCTGAAAAAAAGAACGGTGAGGTTATGATTATGGCAAGAATTACCATTGACGGTAAACTTTGCCAGTTCAGTACAAAACAAAGCATTTTGCCTGATAGCTGGAATATCGCAGCAGGAAAAGCCAAAGGTAAGGATGCAGGCAAAATCAATGCTTTATTAGATGATATAAAAGCATCCCTGAACAATATCTACCACGAACAACAACGGCGTGACAATTATGTAACAGCCGAAAAGGTGAAGAATGAATTTTTGGGACACAGTGAGAAACACGAAACCATCCTTACTCTTTTTAAAAAGCACAATGATGATGTTAAGCAGTTGGTCGGCATATCTAAAACGATTGCTACCTACCGCAAATATGAAGTGACCCGCCGCCATCTTGCCGAGTTCATCCAAAGCAAATATAATGTATCGGATTTCGCCATAAATGAAATAACCCCGATGTTCATTACCGATTTCGAGCTATATTTGCGTACTACCTGTAAATGTGGCTTTAACACAACAGCCAAGTTTATGCAGTTTTTCAAACGCATTATCTTGATAGCCCGTAATAACGGCATCCTGATAGGCGACCCATTCGCCAGTTATAAAATCCGTTTGGAGAAAGTGGATAGAGGTTATTTGTCAGAAGATGAAATAAAAATAATCCTCAAAAAGAAGATGGTTTCCGAACGTTTGGAACAGGTACGTGATGTTTTTATCTTTTCCTGTTTCAGTGGTTTGGCTTATACAGATGTTGCGAACTTGAAGCAAGACAATATTCGCAAGTCCTTTGATGGTAATTTGTGGATAATAACCAAGCGTTAAAAAACAAATACAGATGTGAATGTTCCTTTGCTGGATATACCTAAAATGATACTGGAAAAGTACAAAGGTAAATTGCCTGATGGAAAGATACTTCCTATTATCAGTAATCAGAAACTTAATGCGTATTTGAAAGAAATAGCTGATGTATGTGGTGTTAAAAAGAACTTGACATTCCACCTTGCAAGGCACACCTTCGCTACCACAACTACACTTGCCAAAGGTGTACCCATCGAAACTGTTAGTAAGATGTTGGGACACACCAATATAGAAACTACACAGATATACGCCCGCATTACCAATAATAAGATAAGTAACGATATGCAGGGACTTGACAAGAAGTTTGTCGGCATTGAAAAAATCTACAAAGAAGTATCTATGAAATAGGTATATAGGGAACTTATCACAATATGTGATAAGTCCCTTTTCTACCCTATTTATTAACCCTAAAAATTATTGTCGTATGAAACAATATATAAAAAGAGAATTTCTCACACCGGAAGAAAAAAAATTAATCGTGAAAGTAAAGTTACCTATTGCCCGTTTAGATAGAGTTCGGGATATATTTCTTTTTTCCTGTTTTACCGGACTTACGTTTGATGATGTGGATAAGTTACAAGAATATAATATAGAGATTTTGGAGAACGGAAAGCGTCAAATGAAGATATATATACCATTGAGTAATAAAATACGGGAAATTCCGCTTTTGGCTATCCCTTGTCTGATTTTAGACAAATATAAAGGGAAACAATCTGATGGAAAACTACTACCCTTATCATGTAAGGTAGCTTTTAACCATAATTTGAAAGAAATAGCCCGGTTATGTGGTATAAATCGGAATTTAACTTTCCATTTAGCACGTCATACTTTTATCGGTACGGTGACTGTTGCAAATGGTATCTCGCTAAAAACTGTTGCTGATATTTTAGGACACACCCAACTAAATTGCATACGCTCTTTTATAGAGCCGACCAATGACAAGGTACAGGAGGATATGGCAATACTTTCAGAGAAGTTTAGGAAGATAGAAAAATTGTTTAATACTTAAATATAGGAAATTATGGACTTACAAATCATTCAAAACAAGATTTTTGAAATTAGAGGTTGCCGTGTCATGCTTGATTTTCATTTAGCGGAACTTTATCAAGTTGAAACAAGAGCTTTGAAACAGGCTGTAAAAAGAAACTTATCTCGTTTTCCCGATGACTTTGCTTTTCAGCTAACAAAGGATGAATGGCAGGAACTTATCACAATTTGTGATAAGTTCCCTGAAAATATCCGGCACACACCGACCCCGCCTCTCGCATTTTTGGAGCAGGGTGTCGCCATGCTTAGTAGTGTCTTACGCAGTCAGACTGCCATAGACGTGAATATTTCCATCATGCGTGCTTTCGTCCTCATGCGTCAAATGTCAATCGGTTACGAGGAACTTCTTAAACGCATTGAAGAACTGGAACAGAGTACGGATGCACAATTCAGCGAAGTGTACCAAGCACTTACCCAGTTATTAAGCAAACCCGAACCGAAGCCACGCAAACCGATAGGATATAGAACCTATGACGAATAACTGTTTAAGGTATTCGGTTGTCTAAGGGGTGTCATCAGTGATACCCCTTTTTCAGTTCCCTAAAGTAATGTATCTCAATCACAAATTTTAGCAAAGTTACAGCCCGGTGGGGACAAGTACCAAATCCGAGCCGTTCCGGTTTTCTAAAAAATCTCCACACCTACGGGTCGTATTTTTTGAAAAGATTAGGTTGAAGTCCCCGCCAAACTGTGGGTGTCCGGCAAAATTTCTTATTGTTTAATTTAAAATTCAAGCGTTATGAAAACAACAGAATTTACCATGCCGGAAATCACTATCTCTTATAAGGACAATGTAAAAGCATCCGAAAGAGTGAAAATACTTTCTTCTGAAACTTCTTATTCTTACTTAAAACCTTTCTATTCTGAATGTATGGAACACCACGAAGAAAGTTATGTAATGTTCCTCAATCGGGCTAACAAGGCTTTAGGCGTTTCCCTTATCTCTAAAGGTGGTATGTCTGAAACTGTAATGGACGTGAAAATCATCCTGCAAACTGCCTTAAAAGTCCACGCTTCGGGTATAATCCTCTCACATAACCACCCATCGGGCAACCTACATCCGAGCGAACCGGATAAAAAAATAACTACCAAAATAAATGAAGCCTGCAAGGTCTTAGATTTACACCTGTTAGACCATATCATCTTAACAGAAGAAAGCTATTACAGTTTTGCAGACGAAGGGCTTATTTGAGCCCTTTCTTTGTTCTTTAAATACTCTCTTTAATTATTGAATTTGCGCATTGATTTCGTTCCTGAACTTCATAGGATTGGCAATAAAGTTAAATTGATTTGTTGCCCCACCCGTAGTTACGACAATAGAACCAAAACCTAAAATACGTCCCATGACACTTTGATTAATGCGTAGTCCCTCACATTTACTTAAAATCAATTCGAGAGCGTCCCGGCTTAGAATACCTGATTTTAGAATGACCTTTTTATTTGTGACAACATATTCAGCCCCCATCTTTAGAAGAACTCTTTTTATCAACTGGAACAGTCCCAACAATAACAGAAGTAAGCCGATATAATAAATGAAACCTGTCTGTGCAGAAGAAAAGAAAGCACCCAGTAATAACAGTATTGCCGGATATACGAATATATACCAGTGAATATCTGCCTTATATTTAATTTCTTCACCTGCTTGTAGATTGTTTTGAATATAGCTCATAGTCTTTGTAAATTAATAGATTGCATAGTTTTATTATCAGGGGACAAAAGTACATATAATCAAAACGGTATAAAATAAATCTTAGATTTTTCTTTCAGACCAAAACTTAAATTTAAAATAAAACCATTTTTCCAGTTTCTCTTATTGTAAATCTTCCTCTTAGGCAGTTCCCAGCCGGAGCAGTCATTATCGTTTCACATAGGCAAAGGTATTTCCGTGTTCTTCACGTCTTTGCAAGGTCAAGCCCTAAAGGGTTTAAACAAAAATCTTCCTGTTGTACTTCGTCCAAAGAGTATTTTTCTTTAAAATCTTGCAAAGCCTAAACACTACCCTTTAAAGCCTATATGAAACGAAAACGACCGCCCCGACCGGAAACGCATAAAAAAAAAGTCAGATTTACGAGAAACAGGAAAAAAGGTTATGAAACTCAACTCCCTTACCTCTCAAATCCGCATAAATTAAAAAAACAGAAGTCATGGAAGCAGTAACATTATCAGAAGCAAGAGTTTATGTAGGTACTTACAACAAGTATAATAACGGTTCACTTTTCGGCAAGTGGTTAGACCTTTCCGACTATTCAGACAAGGACGAATTTTTGGAAGCGTGCGCCGACCTGCACAAGGACGAGCAAGACCCGGAATATATGTTTCAGGATTACGAAAATATCCCTGAAACCCTGTTTTCCGAAAGTAGTTTGTCTGAAAAGTTTTTCGAGTTACGGGACGCTACCGAAAATATGGATGAAACGGTACAGGAAGCCTTTTTTATATGGTGTGAGGATGCAAACAAGGACTTTAATAAAGAAGATGCAGACAGCCTTGTTTCCGCCTTTACTAATGATTATATAGGGCAGTACGACAGCGAAGAAGATTATGCAGAAGAATACATAAGGGAAACACAAGATTTATCGGATTTCGTGCTGCAATATTTCAATTATGCACAATACGCCACCGACCTTTTTTGTAGTGGATATTGGTTTAAAGATGGTTTCGTTTTTTATCGCTCCTGATTACTAACTGGGTGGAGCAATCCACCCACAACACACCAAGACAATGAAAGTATATAATAAGATAACGACTTTTTTACGATGGTTTATACTTGCTTTTATCATCTATCAAGCAGCCAGCAGCACCGCCGGAATGTGGATAGCCCTAATCATAGGCTTTTTTATTATCCGTTTTGTTCTCCGGCTGCTTATCTCCGCCGTTTGCCTGTTTTTTATGGCATTTATTTTCATTGTCCTGCTTTCACTTCTGATTATCTGATAACTCATTTTAAATTATAACAATATGGAAAGTTTAAACAAAAACGGGGTAAGCATTACCCAAACACCGGGAGAGGAAAAATATGTAAAATGCTGTTTAGGCGCATTTAGGGGTCAAATCTATTATCAATATGATTACCGCCATACAGACGGCGAACTGTTCAGCACCCTTGCCAAAACACTTGACGAGTGCCGCAAACGGCGGGATGAATGGATGGCGAAAAAAGAAAAGGTACAATAACAATTTAAAAGCTACATTTATGAAAACGACAGAAGTAAATAAAAAAATTATCGGCAGACGTTGTAAGTGCATATTTACGGGCTTACTGGTAACGGGTATTATTGAAGCCGTAGAAGAAAACGAACATTCCGTGCAGGTGAAAGTACGTTTCGACACGCCGCACCAGTGGGGGGATGAACTTTATTCCTATGACTGGTCTTTCGGACGTAAGGCAGACGGTTTCGGGTCTTTGAAATATTTGGAACTGTTGCCCGACGAAACGACATTCGATGCAATGATAGTTACTTTCGGCGACCCCATCGGCACATTAGACGGTATTTTTGAGGATGTGAAAACATGGGGTGTCTGTTCCCTGAAAGGCTGGATAGATAGCTACGAAAGCACCCGTTTCACGCCCATAGACGTAGATAAGGCAGTTATAACGAGTGAATATAATATGGAATGTGTAAAAGAATGGCTGGAACATAACACACCCATAAAGAACATTATAATCGGTTAATTAAGAACGGCGGCAAATGCCGCCGCTACTTTCTTTCCGTGAGCCTAAGCGGACAAAGAAAGGTAGCAAAGAAACCTGTTTCCATTCCCTATAAAAAAGATAACCCGCCGGGAAATACCCGCCGGATTATCTATCATAACATTACGCATAACGTATCATTCCAATTCTTCGCCCCATAGTTCCTTATCGGTCGGAGCGTATTTCATTTCATGCCAGCACCAGCCACCCACCAGCAGGTAAAAGGCAGCCAAAGCCATAAAGAAATTACATACCATAAGGATAGTATATCTGAAACCTGATATTATTCCTCATGGTGCAGAAAGGTTACTTTCAGAACACATACCATTTCTTCATCTTCGGCATCAAATTTCCACGTCCGCTTTTTGACAACCATTTCCGTATCAAAATCGAAATGTTCCAGTACGGGTGCATTATCTTCTTCATCCGCCCACCTGAAAGCCTGATTAGACGGTGTTTTCCTTAATTCCACCCGGTCAAATTGGGAAATGCTTTCTTTATCCACTATCACAATGTCACCGACTGCCGGAACTGCATCCGTTTTCCATGTGGTATTTACAAAAAATGAAATACCGTTTATATCCAATTCTATTTTAACCATGTCCTTTTTACTTTATTTGTTTTCTTCTTCCTTGTTATTGTCATTGTTAAATGAAAATGTTAATTGCTGTAACGTCCCGAAGCTATCCTGAAAATACACATCTACCGTTTGCTGGTCGGTCGATGCGGAAGTATAATAAAGCCGGAATGTTTCACCCGGAAGCGGGTACAGGTCATTCGGCAGTAAAACCGTCCCATCGGACATTTTCAGCGTTCCCGCCCCGTCCGGCTGGAAATAGCGGATGAAATACTTTGTTTCCTCAAACCGCCCGTCCCGGTGAAGCTGACACCTGATTTCGGCGGTTTCACCCACTTTTAATTTTTTCGGAACAGGCATCGTTTCGATACTAAACGGGTAAGACTGCTGTATATCCACATCGTCATTACACGCACCCACCAATAACAAGGCGGCCATTACATAGCAGCCTATCAAAATGCGGCTTATAATCTTTCTCATATACATTATATATAATAGGTTAGTTTATCACATTATAAATTTCAGTCCCACGCCAAACTGTGTATGGAACTTTCCGACTGAAGAACCGAACAGGCATCTTTCCCTTGCGTTAATCAGGAACACCACCCGGTCGGTAATATAGCTTTCCAGTTCCAGCGTCAGCGCACCGCCATAGACAAAACCGTCCTTATCGGTCAAGGTCGAACCATCGGGCAGCAATTTATCGCCCCAGTTGCTTGTTTCGTACCCGGCAAGGGCAGACAAGCCCAGCGAAAGGAAAAAGGTTTTCTTCCGGTCGGAAAGGAAATTCAGATAGTAACCGCCCTCACCTGTAAACTGGCTCACGGGTATCTGTAAATCCTTATAGGGGTAATGCTTTTCGAGGTATTCCCCGCCGATAACCCACCTGTTCCCGTTTTTGGTATAGGTGGAAAGAGCCGCCCCGAAGTAATAAGCGAAATCACTTTTACTGTTCCAGTGAACACCGTCCGCCATGCCACCCGTAACCTGCAAGCCTTTCATTCCCGGCAGACATCTTTGTGCGTGTGCCTGGTTAAAAGTCAGGCACAGCACAAAAAGGGATATAATACAGCATATCCTTTTCATGTTCATTTGATTTTGAGTTCGTTAATCACTTTTGCCGCCACGATGTCGGAGTTCTCCACCCGGATGGTTTGGTGTCTGCCACCGTTCTTTTCCACCAATTCGATAACTAATATCTTATCGTCAGGGATAGTGAACTGCGGAACGGTGTACACGGTGCGGACGGTACTTTTGCCACCGATAACCAGTATCTCGTTATAACTCCGCACCGGGTCGATAACGGTTTCCTGAATAGCCGTTCTTTTGGCTACCTTTTTATCCACAATCTTGAATCGGATAAAATCAGTATCAAACGGCACGTTTGAACTGTTCCTTGTTTGTGTATGGAAATAGAACAGCCCGTTATGCGAATAAATGCCCTTTACCAAGAACTGCACCCCGAAACGCTTGCATCCCAAATGCTTTATTTCCCGGTCATTGTTCTTGTAGATGGACTGCATAATCAGCTTTACCAAAAGCGGGCTTTCGCTGCCCAGTTCACGGAAATAGATGTTCATCCGGGTATGGCTGAAATCCGTTGTGTCCTCATTCTCCAAGAAATCTTTCATTTCGATATTCAGCATTTCCGGTTCATGTGCGTACTTTGCATTAAAGGAATAAAAACTGCCATCCTCACAGATAACGGAAAAATTGGTTTCACCGGGAAAGCCCTCTGTCGTAGCCTTGACCCTGACAACATTTTCCGCCCCGTCCGCTTTTCCGGCAATAATGTAGTTACTGCCTAAATCCACGTACTTAACGGCAGACGGGAAAATGATATGTACCGTTTTGGCGAATGTCACCTGTACGCCGTAAGGTGTCACCATTTGGCGGTAAGGCAGTTTCTTTGTAATGCCTTGATACAAATCGTTACTTTGTGCTTTCACGGAAACCACGCCCATGATAAGAGCGAATAAAATCATTAACTTTTTCATTTGGATTGAAATTTTTATGGTTGATAATTGATAAATAGATTATTGCTGTTTGGCGTAAAGCATCACCTGATAGTTCGCTTTCAGGTGTACTTTTACCGTCCGGAACTTTTTTGCAAGGTATTGCGAACCGCCCTGCATCACGCCCCTTGTTATATCCATTGCGACCTGCTGTCCGGCACTTTGCGCAAAGGAAATGCTCGTACCCAGTCCCGCACCGATATTCGCCATCGCTTCTTTGACTGCTTCCTGTTCCAGTGATGAGGGAACGGAAAGCCCCTTTTGCCCGTCACTGTCGTACACGGCAAGTTCCACCGGAATGATGTTACCCGCATATTCGAGCGAGGACACCAGTATGTCGAGCCGTTCCCCCTGCACTTTGGCACTTCCTGAAACAAGGCTGTTTTTCGGGACAATCACGTTCCCCGCCTGTAACGGTTCTAATAGCCGAAGTTTAACCGTTTGCCCGTCCATAAGTGTTTGGTCGTTATGCACACACGCCCGGATAGTGTTCTTTCCCATCGAATAACCACTGCCGACCGCCGTATTAAACCCGTAATTGCGTGGCTTGCTGTATTCGGCGACAAATTCGGCGTTGCTCATAGGTTGCTGCAATCCTGAAACCGTCCTGTCCGATACCGATTTTACAGGTGCGGCATTTCCTTTGCCCTGAACGGGTGCGGTAGGTATCACTTGCGCTACTTGTTCCTGCTGTCCGCCGTTCATATACTTTGCCGCCAGTTCGTAGGACTTTTCCATAAGTGCAACCTGTTCATCCATGTTGCCCGCACCGTTTTCTTTCGCATCGAGCCGGGCAGTAAGTTCTTCCACCTGACGTTTGAGTTCCTCTTTTTCTTTGTCCTCTTTCGGCGTTTCGTAGAAACTGCCTAACTGACGGTTCATGTCCCGGTAAGCTGCCGCCGAAGATTGGATAGAGGAACGGCTATTGTTCGGCGCACCCGCCCCGAAGTCTATTACATTGGTTTTCGGTTTTTCTGCCGGAGCATCATCTATCAGGGTCAAATCTTCCCCGTTCCCGTTATCCTCTCCGAGCGAAAAGGCAAAATCCTGTAAGGAGCGCATCTTGTCCGCCTGTTTGTTCTCCATTTGTTCCTGTTCGTAGGCGGTCTTTTTATCGCTGATTATCCCGTCCCCTTTGGGTTGCGGAATATCGGCATTAAATCCGCCCACGTTTTCCACCTTTGTTTCTTCCTTATCGGACGGTGCAAAAATCAGGCACATAGACCCCAAGAAAACCAGTCCCATAAGCGGGTAAACCAGCATCTTTTTTCGTTGCTGTATCTGCTGCGGGGTCAGTTCCTTTTTTTCCTTTCCCTGTTTTTCAGGTTCTTTTCCCTTTGCCGTTTCCGGTGTGGGAACTTCATTCTTCACTTCTTTTTCTTCCATTGTCTGACTGATTAAAAATGTTCGTACTGTCTTTACTTTGTAACTGCAACTGCCTGATGTGTTCTATCCGTATGGTTTCGCCATCCTCTTTTCCTATCCGGTAAATGGATGATACCGTAAAGTAGATGGATAGCCCGCCGAAGAACAGGAGCATAAGCAGGATTACCGCCAGCCTTATTTCCGGTGTCATGCGCCCGCACAGGTGGCGGAGTTTTTCATCCGCCCAGTCCTGTATGCGGGTAATCGCCTGATTGACCGGAGAGAGAATTTTCCGTATCATGGCTTACCGCTTTATGGTGTTCAAATCCTTGTTTTCCGTTATCTCGAAACTTTCCATCATAAAGCCGTGCGGGTTATTATCCGAGCGCACAGCGTTCAATAACCGGCAACGGGTGACAAGGCTTCTTTCCGTCACGCTGCTTTCACGGATAATCATTTGGCGGGCATAGGTAGCCACCGCATACGGGTACACATCGAAATTGCAAGAAACGCTGTCTATCTGTATGGTCTGGCTGATATTGCCCGAAATGATACGGTTGTAATATCCCTTTTCCGAGAGGTCACGGTAATAGTTAAATGCGCTCTTATCGGCGAGGAACAGCGACCGTTTGATATTACTTTCGATAGCGTTCTTATCCGGTGAGAGCGTGAAAAAGAGTTCGTGAAAACGCTTCACGTGTTCCCTTGCTTCGACCGGACGGTTTTGCGAGAGGTCTTGCGAAAGCGCAAGCATTAACGATTTGCCACCATCCAGCACATAAATCTTCTGCCGTTGTGCTTCGGCAAACGTGTAGGAGTTCCAAACGGCATAACCCGTTATCAGGGTACACATAACGACAAACACGATACCGAAAAGCCGTATCTGTTTGAAACTGGTTTCAATGTTCTTTAAACTTTTAAATTCCATCTTGATTTTTAATTATTGATTACCTTTGATTAGTTTACCGCCGACCCTGCCGCCAGCGTTCCCGGTGGCTGCTCCGGCTACCGCACCAACGCCACTGCCCGTTTTATTGGCTGCACTGTTTATATTCCGGCTCATGTTGCCCATTCCGCCCGCCTGAATAATCCAGTTCGATACGGTGGGGATGGTGAAGTAACCGATGATACCGATTATCATAAAGATTATGTACACTGAATTGCTGCTATCGGGTACAAAATTGGGGTCTGATAGCTCCTGAATATCCTTTTGGAGCATAAGCACCTGTATTCGGGCAAGAATGGAACTGAACAGGTCTGAAACGGGCAGCCACAGGTAAACGGAAATGTACCTTGTTATCCATTGGGTCAGTGTCGCCTGAAAGGCATCATATACACTGATGGCAAAGGCTATCGGACCCAGTATGGAAAGGACAATCAAGAAAAAGGTTCGGATAGTATCTATCACAAGGGCTGCCGATTGAAAAAGCAGTTCCAACAATTCCCTGAACCAATCCCGGACGGATTGCTTGATATTGTGGGCTGCCCTATCCATGTACATACCGCCCATTGTGGCAATATCTTTGGCAGACCATCCCAATTCGTCAATCTGTTTATCAAATGCTTCATCCGAAACAAGGTAAGCCGTTTCCGGATTGCGCACCATCGCTTCATATTCCAGTTTGTCCTTTTGTTCCCGGTAGGCGTTCATATCGAAAGTTTGCGTTTCGAGCATATTGTTACACCCCTTGACTACTGGTGACATCACGCTGTTAATCGTACCCAGTACGAATGTGGGGAAGAACATAATACAGAAGCCTATTACAAAGGGACGGAGCAAAGGGTAAACGTCTATCGGTTCGGCACTGGCGAGCGACTGCCATACTTTGGCAGCCACATAAAACAAAGCCCCCAGTCCCGCTATTCCTTTGGCTACCCCCGCCATGTTCCCGCATAACGGCATCATATCCGTGTACAGACTTTGTAAAATCTGATGCAGGTTATCAAATTCGATTGCTAATAACATATCTTTGATTTATTTGAAGTTACCAGTAACGTTCATCCGCTGAACCATAAAGAGCCATTACCCGGTCGGTGTCCTTTTTCTTTTTCGCCCGCAGGTAGGAAACAGAAATATTTTTGCGGGTATAATAACTCACCAAATCCCGGTAGTTCCTGATGGAGTTATACGTCCGGTCGATAACGTCCATCCTTTCTTTGTCCGACATGGAAAGCCCGTTGATGTTCACAACACCTTTCATTTCTTCCAGCACATCGGAACTTTCCTGCAACAGTTGGGTGTAGCCGTAGGCGATGGCTGAAAGTTCGTCCGGCGTATAGTTTTCATCCGAAAGCATCTTCTGAAAACTGTTCACATAGATGTCGGAAATCTCCCCGATAAGCAGGATAGACTTCTGTACTTTCCGGGCATCTTTGACAAGGTTATGCACTGATTTAAGCCTGTCGTAGTATTCCTTACCTTGTTGGTATATTTTTACCGTTTCCTGAAAATTCTTTATCATATTCTGTGCGGTCGAAGAAGTCTGAATGATGTTCTTTGACGCATTGATAATCCCTTGCGCCAAGTTGCCGGGGTCACTCACCACCCACTGTGCGTTTGCCCGAACAGCAAACAAACTGCCTATTACAAGCAGCATTATAATCTTTATTCTCATACGCTTATTTCTTTATTGGTTGTTTACTCCGTTTGTATTCTCCGCCGGGTGAAAGCAAAATCCGGTCGTTCTCCTTGTCATAGGTCAGTAGGACGGAAAGCCCCGTTTCGATGAACAGGTTTCCGTCCTGTTCTGAAATCTGATAGGTTTCCGTTTGGATAGTCCCCCGGTAGGTCATTTTGCGGGTCGTTACCCTATAATGCCCGTTTTCCTCAAAGAGAGTAAACGCCGGACGGTTTTTCACGCTTTCCCAGTCACCACGCATCGCCCTAAGACGGTCGGCGTTCGTTTCTTTGCAGGAGGAAAGCCCCAGTAACAAAGTGCATAACAGCACCGGAAACAGGAATTTTAAATGTTTCATACTGATTGATTTTAAATTGTTAATTGATTATTTTTCAGGATTGCGCTTGCTTTCAGCAAGCCGTTTGATAGCAAGTTCGAGGTTGCCGCCCAACTTTTCGGACAAGGCGAAAAGTTCCATCTTTTCCGTTTCTTCGGTGGTGTATGTGTAGGCTAAGCACCCAGCGCCTTGTCATATTTCTATGGTAGGTTTCCGAGTACTCGCCTCCGAACCGGACTTACAAGTCTCCCTGTATCCGGCTCTCCACTAATTAATTCAGTCTGATTCTTCGGTCGGGGTCTATTTTTGCATGACACTTTGAGCAGACAGCCAAAGTTTTTCGTCTTCGAGCTATCATTTTCTTTTCCCAGTCGGATTTACCTTTCAGGTCTTTAAGTTTGCGAACGTGATGCATTTCGAGTTTATCGGTAGCACCGCATAATTCGCAGACTTGGAGCTTCAGCCTTTCCATAAGGCTGTTACGTCCACCTGTTATGGAAACTGTCCGTGGAATAGTGTCACAGTAAATATTCCCTGCAACCTTTTTGCGTTTGAAACCATCATGATAAAATGATTGGTAAAGTGTCTTACCCTTACTATTTTCATATGCCACTTGGAAAACCTTGTTCTTTTTATATTTCAGAAGTATTTTCTTTACAGATGATTTGTATTTGTTCGCAAATACCTTATACATGCTGTATGACATAATGTGATAGAAAGAATTGATGACATAGCTGTTATTGGCTATTGAGTAGTAATTATAGAACCCTCGGATTTCGGCATTGAACTGACTGACTATTTCCAAGTCATCCAAGTTCAGCATGTACGTTCTGACAATGGATTTCCAAACCTCTTTGCCATTGACGACCGCGATTCTTGCGGCTTTATAATCAAAGAGTTTCTTCCGCATCGTTTCAAAATTCAGGTACAATACAGGCTTGTGTCCGAATGCACGAACCGTTTTACCGTACTTATCCTTACGTAAATCGTTACACCTACGTATAAATACGTCATATCCGAGAAATTTCGCTGGTTTCTGCGCATTGGTTATCAGTGTCTTTTCGTCTGACAGTTCCAGTTTAAGAGCTTCATTCAAATAATTCTTAATATCCTCTTTTACTGTTTTGCAGTCTTCAAGATTACCGGTAATTCCAATCAGAAAGTCATCTGCGTATCTCACGTATTTTAACCGTTTGATACTGCTGTCCATTTCATTACGTGCCGGATAGTTGTTCCGTTCTTCTCGTAGCCGCTTAATTTCGGCGGTCATCTGTTTCCTTACCTTTACATCTTTCTCATTCTTTAGTTTCTTTGCCAGTCGGTATCTTCGCTGTTCGTAGAGCTTGTATCGAGCGTCGCCTTTTCTTGTTACCCCTTTATTGAACCGATTGATGTATTCCTTGATGTACTTGTCGAACTTGTCAAGGTAGATGTTAGCCAGTATTGGGCTGATAATCCCGCCTTGCGGAGTTCCACTGTACGTTCTATGAAATACCCAGTCTTCCACATATCCGGCATTCAGGAATTTTCTGATAAGCCGCAAAAATCTCTCGTCGGCGATACGTTCCCGAAGAATATTAATCAGTACGTCATGATTGATATTGTCGAAGAATCCTTTAATATCGCCTTCAATAAACCATTTCACGGCAGTGAATGTCTTTTGTATATCTATAAGAGCAGTATGACAACTTCGTTTGGGACGAAACCCATGTGAAGTATGTTCAAGACTACCTTCATAGATTGCTTCAAGTATCATTCTGACTACTTCCTGTACCAGCTTATCATCAAAAGAGGGTATGCCAAGCGGACGTTTTTTCCCGTTTTTCTTAGGTATGTACGTCCTTTTGGACGGATTAGGCTGATAAGTCTCTTTTTTAAGACTGCCAATCAGTTGTTCAACTCGGTCAATGCTCATTCCGTCAATGGTTTTACCATCGGCTCCTGCCGTCATGTTGCCTGTCTTGCTGTAAATATTCTGATAGGCTACATAAAACATTTCCTCGTTAAACAGCACTCTATACAGCCGCTCAAACTTATAGTTCAAGTTACCGCTGTGTTTACTCAGACTGTTCAACACATTTTCTGGATTTCTCATGTCTCTCACATCTTCCTTTAAATTGTTAAACTTAATTAGCTGCTCCCCTTCGCCATGTACAGGGCGTTACCCTGCTCAGACTACTATGGAAGCTCCGTTGCCATGCCGGATATTCAGGGGCAGACCCCATAGCCCTACAACTGGCTTTCCGGTTTAGGCAATCCCCGTTTAGAAATTTGACGACTATTTGGCTCGATAGATTGTCGGATACGACTTTCGTCCTTTACTACTTATGGTAGTTGCCTTGCGGTAAGTTTATGCTACTCCTGCTACGTGTCATCAGTGTAGTACCGCAACATAACGGTATAATTCCGAAGAATTATTCAACTGTCTTCCGTCATTGCCCAAGGATACGACTGCTCGGACTATCGTTCAACCAATGCAGGCTTTATCCTCATATCTATCATTTTAACTTGCCATTCGGTCGCAGCCTGACAGTTGGCTGACTTATGGCTTTACCAACGTGCTATGTTCCCTTGTGGGGTTTTCCCCTCCGGTTAGCGGTTGTTAATGGGCATTTTAAACACTTGCCCAGTCGCTTGCCAAAGCGACATTCGTCAAATTCCCTTTACGGGCGCACAAAATATTCTTCCAAACTCACTTCGGTAGCATATACGGCTGATTGTGTACCGCCTAAGCCTATCCAAACTTCCTTGTATTTCCGGTTCGGATGATTGGCAAGGTTGATGGAAAGCACCTGTGAACGTTCCTTATCGGTCAGTCCCAAAAGATTCTGTATGCTATCGAATTTATTAAGATACTTCCTTTGGTCGAGCAGTATTTTACAATCGGAATTGTTTATAATACTCTCTTTTACAATAGGCGAGGAAATAATATCTTCCACTTCCTGTGTGACTACAATCGCTTCGCCGAAATACTTTCTAACGGTTTTGTATAAATATTTTATGTAATCCGCCATATTCGCCGATGCAATCGCTTTCCACGCTTCTTCTATCAATATTAATTTCCTGATACCCTTTAGTTTACGCATTTTGGAAATAAATACTTCCATGATAATAATGGTTGTAATCGGGAACAGGATTTTGTGGTCTTTGATATTATCCAACTCAAAGACAATGAAACGTTTATGCAGCAAATCAAGCTCCTTGTCGGAGTTCAGCAGGTAATCATATTCGCCCCCTTTGTAGTAAGGTTCTAATACATTCAGGAAGTTGTCTATATCGAAATCCTTTTCCCGGACGTTCTTTTCTTGCAGGTGCGCCCGGTAGTCATTTTTCACATATTCATAGAATGTATTGAAGCAGGGAGTAACCGAACTATCCTTAGTAATCAGTTCGATATAGGAACTTACGGCGTTTGACAAAGCCACTTCTTCCGCCCGTGTGGGTGCTTCATCGTCCCTTTTCCAAAGGGTCAGGATAAGCGTTTTGATACTCTCTTTCTTTTCAATATCGAATACCCCATCTTCCACATAGAAAGGATTAAACGCTATCGGGTTTTCAGTAGTATAGGTAAAATAAATCCCATCTTCCCCGTGCGTTTTCCGGTTTATCATTTCACACAATCCTAAGTAACTGTTTCCGGTATCAACCAGCAGGACGTGCGCATTTTGTTCGTAATACTGGCGCACCATGTGATTGGTGAAGAATGATTTGCCGCTACCACTCGGCCCAAGTATGAACTTGTTGCGATTGGTAATGATACCTTTTTTCATGGGCAGGTCTGAAATATCAATGTGCAACGGCTTTCCTGTGACCCTATCCACCATCTTGATACCAAAGGGAGAAAGCGAACTTTTGTAGTTCGTTTCTTCGGTGAACATACAAAGAGCCTGTTCTATAAAGGTGTAGAAACTTTCTTCCGCCGGAAAGTCCGCCTGATTGCCGGGTATGCCCGCCCAAAACAAGGTCGGTGTGTCGGTGGTGTTATGACGTGGCTTGCACTCCATAAGTGCGAGCTGTGACCCCACATCATTTTTAATGTGTTTGAGTTCGTCCCGGTCGTCACTCCATGCCATGATATTACAATGGCATCGCACGGAGATAAGCCCCTGTGAATGTGCTTCGTTCAAATATTCCTCTATCCAAGACTTGTTAATCTGATTGGCACGGCTGTATTTGGAAAGGGAGTGCATATTGCGAGCCATCTTTTCAAACTGTTTCAGGTTCTCCGTATGGTCGTCAATGAAGATGTACTGGTTATAGATATGGTTACAGGAGAGCAACACGCCCACCGGAGAAGCAAAAGATAATCTGCAATCGCTCCGGTCGGTGGATAGCTTTTCATAGCGGGTATCAGTTCCCACCTTGCCCGGCATATCTTCCGCATCCGAAAGAGTATGCAAACAAAGAATATCGTCACCTATCCGCATATCTTCGGCGTTCAGTTGAATATCTTTCAATGTGGTAGTGTCTGTTTGTGAGAGTGAAAAGTATTTTTCCACGATACCCGCCGTTTCCTTTGTCCCGGTGATTTCGTCCGAAGTCAGGCGGGTAAGGGTAATGAAACCGCTATCATTCATAATGCTTTCAAACTGCCCCACCGCTTCGAGGAACTTTGTAACCGTTTCCTTGTCCTTTATCTCTTTGGGGACAAGGAAGCCCCGGCAAAGAGTAGAAAAATTACTCTGCATCCGGCTACGTTCCTTTGTCGTTTTCGTCAGAAACAAATAGCAGGTATGGTTTAAGAACGGTCTTTCATTAAAATGCCGTTCAAAGGAACGGGAAAGGAAACTCAAATCATCCTTTTGGATGTCAGGCGCATAGTTTTCTTTGATGAACCAGTCCTGTTTATGAACGATGCTATAATCGGGCAGCACCTTTACCGCCTTGTTCCAAGCGGAATGTATCGCTTCGTATTCGGCTGCCGTGACGGTGAACAGTTCCGGCAGTTCCACCCGGAACGCCACCGTTATGTCGGCGTCTTTGGAAACGATGCACCCGTTTTCCACCGTGAACAGTGGAAACTTGTTTTCCAGCGTAGTAGCTTTTAATATATTTCTCATTTCGATGCTTGTTTTAAATGGAATAATCGGGATATGGCTTTTCGGTTGATGATATGGAAAGGGTGGCTTTTGCGTGCGGACAATTTCATTAACCCGTGTGTCCCGTACTTTTCGTTTAACCGGAATGTGAGCCATACAAGCAACGTTGCCGAAGTAACGCCGAAGATGATGCACACCCACTGGTTAATGCCTACCATGTACATGATGATGAAAAGCACGAACAGGGCTAACAGCCCGCCCGCAAAAATGAAAAGATACTGACTTTTCAACCCTTTAAACTCAACTGGCTTGCCTATCCCCCTGTTAATCGGATAGTCTGCCATAGTCCATTTCTTTAGAGGAAGAATGAACGTAGGATAGTGGCAGCGACAATCAAAAAGATACAAGCACCAAACCAAGAAGCCGCCGTTTTACTGGTGTCAGGGTCGCCCGAAGAAAACTTGCCATAGACTTTCACGCCGCCAATCAAGCCCACCACCGCACCGATGGCGTAAATTAATTTTGTCGCCGGGTCGAAATAGGATGTTACCATGTTGGTAGCTTCTGTAATACCCGCCATGCCGTTACCTTGTGCAAAAGCAGAGGATGCAGCCAATAGAGCGACTGCCGAAAAGAGAACTTTCTTTTTCATTATAAATACATTGATTTTTAAATTGCCGGGCGGTTGGATAGTCCGCCCGGCGGAGTGATTAATAATTGAATTTTTGTGGTTGCGGGGAGTATTCCCCGTTGATGCAAAGGTTTGTCCTAACCGTAATCTCTTTGTTTCATCATCTTATTATTTAAAGTTTACCATTAAAGAAAATCGTTCATGTCAAAGTCTGCCATTTCATTACTTCCGGCAGCCGGGACGGTGGCGGGCACGGGTATCTCATGCTTTTGTAAAAGTTCCGCTACCCGTGACCTGCCCCCGTTTATCTGCTCCACCAGCGAATGAAACAGGTTTGTTTCCGTCCGGCAGATGGTTTGAACCGCTTGCCGTTCTTCTGTGTCGGATGCTTGTTTTATCTGAATGACCTGAACCATTTGCGCCAGTTCCCCCAGTGTGATACCTTGCGCCATTTCCGGTTCACCCTCACCTATGTAACAGGCGATTTCTTCCGCTTCGATTTCATCCGCCGAAACGTCCGTTTCTTCCGTATTTTCCGTTTCAAATTCCATTTCAAATTCGGTTTCAATCGCTTGCGCAGCAGGTGTTTCAGTTACCGTTTCATCGCTTTGCGGGACAAATATAGAAGCATTATCAACCCCTTTTGAAAGGTGTCCTAAGATGTCCCCGTTTGTCCTCATTTGTCCCATCCGGTAACGGCTTGCACCTACAAGACAATCACCGTTTCCGGCTTTCACGGTCGGTTTGCTTTCCGGTTGTTCCGGCTGCTTTTTCCCACCCGTGAACCATGTTCCCAAGCTATCCCTGTATCGCCATAAGAGAACGGCGTAATACAGGAGTGTTCCGATAATAAACCATTTCAACATATCAGAACGGCTTTTCAAATTTGCTTTCGTACAGTTCGTTTATCTCGTCCTGAAACTGGTCGAAATGCCGGAGCAGGATATTTTCTACATAGCTGCTCACGGTTGCCTTGCGTCCGCCGATAACGGTTACTATCTTCATTAGCTTTTCGTGTGTGGTACGGCTGACATATAACGGTTGGCGGTCGGTCAAGTCCACCCGCATGAAATAGGTTTCCCGGTAGTCGCCCGGAGTGTTCTTTTTCCGGCGGGCAGGTTCTTTCACCGCCTTTTCTTCCTTTGCCGTTTCCACTTTATCTACTGTTTCCGCTTTATCATCCGGTTTCTCCGGTGTATCTACCATCACCGATGGTGTTTCCTGTTTTTTCACGGGCAAGCCCTGTGAAATAATCTCTTTCATAAAATCCTCGTCAATTTGCGGTTTCCCGCCGCTTTGCTTTGCCATATCATTACAATTTAATAAGGTATGCGATTTCGGTTATCAGTTCTTCCATGTTGCTGCCCTTTACCAGCCGTTTGTCCGCCGGGAACAGCGTAGAACGGAACACGGTTTTACGCTGTGCGTCCAGTTCCTTTTTAAACCTTTTGGTGTCCGGGATAAATACTTTCATAAGGGGTAATTCCAGTTCCCCGATGGTCTGTTCATACAGGGTGTACAGGTCTGTTTTTTCCCGCCCATCTACCATGTTCCAAAACAGGTGCAGCCCTTTCAGTCGGCACGCTTCATTCCTTACCAGCAGTTTGTCGATAGCCACCGCAAAGGAAAGGCTACTTTCCAATACCACCCGGTCGGCGGCTATGGGAGTGAAAATATAATCCACTCCTGAAAGGGAGTTTATAACACCCTCACTGTTCACCGTTCCGGGCAGGTCGAAAAAGACCACATCATAATCCATCCCGGCAGACGCAAGATATTCATCCGCCGTTTTAATCGCTTCGTCCGGTGAACTGCAAAGCACCGGGTAGGCTTTCTTTCCCAGTGTCTTGAACTGGTGAAAGGCAAGCTGTTTGTAATACTCATCGCCGTTTACCTGTTCGGCATCCCGTTTGCGCATGGCGGAAATAGAATGTTGTGGGTAGTCACAATCCACGACCGCCACGTTATACTCTTTGAGGTAATACAGGTAACTTGCCACCAAGACGGTGAATGTTGTTTTGCCGACCCCGCCCTTTTGGGTGGAGAAAGCCACATACAAGGTTTCTTTCTTCATTGTAATAATTCTTTTTTGTGATACATCTTTATTTCATTCCATCCGTACAGATTGACGGATGGTTTTCTTTCGTGCCATGTTGAAAGCTCAAAAGCCGGAATGACTTCTTTTTCTCTTTCCTTGTTTCTTGCTATCTTTCTACAAAGGCAGGTTGTTTTCTTCCTTGCTTTTTTGTTTTCATTCATTCCACAAAGACAGCTTGTTTTCTTTGCAGACCGTTTGCTTTCCCGATTGCAAGCCTGTTTCCTTTCAATCATTCCATCCGGTTTGCTTTCCTGCTTTCTTGAAAGATTGCAATCTTGAAATCTTGTTTTCAAGTTTTCAAAACCGCTTTCTTTCCGTCCGCTTTCCGTTACATATATCCATCTATCCATATTGCTTTCTTTCTGAAATCCGGGACAAATAAACGTAGAAAAACAACCCCTTTTGAAAGGTGTCCTCAAATGTCCCCGTTTGTCCTCATTTGTCCTATAACCCGCTATTTCACAGCATTTTTAATACCCGTTACTTTGCAACCGAAAGGTATCGGTCAGGCTAACCAAGCCCCCGGTGTCGGGAGCGTTCCAATATCCGCTAACTCCAATCCGTCCGTAGGCGGATTTTTATTTGCACTGGCAAATAGCAAGGTGTGTTCTAAGCAGCTTGAAATTCTTTCAGCAGCTTTGAACGCCTTGCCCGGACGAAGCCGGGATAGGGTCACTCCGAAGTCGTAACCCTTTAAAGAAATGAAACATGAAACAGAAAAATGAAAATGCGCCCCGTCCGGGTGGCGCAGGACGAAAGCCCAAAGCAGACCCGGCAGTGTTCCGGTACTCTATCAGCTTCAATGCGATAGACCACGCCCGCTTTTTGGCATTGTTCGACCAGTCGGGTATGCGCACCAAAGCGCATTTTATCACCGCCCGCATCTTTGGCGAACCGTTCAAAGTGATTAAAATCGACAAGGCGGCGGTAGAATATTATACCCGGCTGACCGCTTTATATTCCCAGTACAGGGGTATAGCCGTGAATTATAATCAGGTGGTAAAGGCTCTCAATACCAATTTTTCGGAGAAGAAAGCACTCGCTTTTCTCTATAAACTGGAAAAGGCAACGATAGAACTTGCCGACCTGAACCGCCAAATTATTGAACTGACCCGTGAATTTGAAACAAGATGGTTGCAAAGATAAGCGTAGGCAGTTCCCTGTTCGGTGCACTTTCTTACAACCAAAACAAGGTGGACGAAGAACAGGGAAAGGTACTTTTAAGTAACCGTATGTTTGAAAGTGAGGACGGAAATTTCAGCATCCGGCGTTGTATGGAATGTTTCGATATGCACCTGCCCGCAGACCTGAAAACGGAAAAGCCGATTATCCATATCTCCCTGAACCCGCACCCGGACGATGTACTTTCCGATAGCCAGCTTGCGGATATAGCCAAAGAATATATGGATAAGTTGGGGTACGGCAACCAGCCGTATATGGTTTACAAGCACGAAGATATTGCAAGGCATCATATACATATCGTTTCCATCCGGGTGGATGATACGGGCAAAAAGATAAACGACAAGTTCGAGCATATCCGCAGCAAACAAATCACCCGTGAACTGGAACAGAAGTACGGGCTGCATCCGGCAGAGAAGAAACAGGCAGCCGACCGCCCCGAACTTAAAAAGGTGGACTACCGGGCAGGGGACGTAAAGCACCAGTTATCCAATACGGTGAAAGCCCTTGCCAGCAGCTACCGTTTCCAAAGTTTCACGGAATACAAAGCGTTGCTATCTATATATAATGTACAGGCAGAAGAAGTGAAAGGGGAAGTGAACGGCAAACCCTATAACGGCATTGTCTATTCGGCAACCAATGACAAAGGGGAAAAACAAGGCAACCCGTTCAAATCATCCTCTTTGGGTAAGTCGGTAGGTTACGAAGCCATCCAGCGACACATCAAGAAATCCACAAAAGACATTCAGGACAAGAACCTGAAAGAGCGTACCCGCCGGACGGTCGGCGCAGTGATGAAATCCGCCCATAGCCGTAAGGAACTGGAACAAGAACTGAAAAGGAAAGGTATAGACGTTCTTTTCCGGCAGAACGATACAGGCAGGATATACGGTGTAACATTCATCGACCACGAAAACCGTACCGTCCTGAACGGTTCACGGTTGGGAAAGGACTTTTCCGCCAATGTGTTCAACGACCTGTTTTCCGGCTCCCGTACTTTGTCGGGAAACAGCAAACAGGAAACGCAGGAACAAAAACCGGAATATAACCCGACCGGACATCTTGAAAATACAGGAAAAGCCATTGCGGGACTGTTCAGCCTTTTATCCGGTGGGAATGATACGCCACCTGATAACAGCCAAGTTCCACCACCCAAGAAGAAAAAGAAGAAGAAACAAAGACGTATTTAATAAATATAAAAATTTCAATTATGCAGAATGAAGATGATTTAAGAGGACTTGCAAAGGTCATGGACTTTATGCGGGCAATCAGTATTTTATTTGTAGTGATAAACATTTACTGGTTTTGTTACCAGTCGTTCCGGCAGTGGGGTATCAATATCGGGGTAGTCGATAAAATCCTGTTGAACTTCCAGCGTACCGCCGGGCTGTTCTCCAATATCCTATATACCAAACTTTTTTCAGTGGTATTCCTTGCGCTTTCCTGTTTGGGTACAAAGGGAGTGAAAGAGGAAAAAATCACATGGAACAAGATTTATGTATTCCTGACAATCGGTTTTATCCTGTTCTTCCTGAACTGGTGGTTATTGGTTTTACCGTTGCCACTGGCGGCAAACACGGCATTGTATATCTTTACCATGACAGCCGGGTATCTTTCGTTATTGGCTGCCGGAGTGTGGATTTCCCGCCTGTTGAAAAATAACCTGATGGATGATGTGTTTAATTTAGAAAATGAAAGTTTCGCACAGGAAACACGCCTGATAGAAAACGAATATTCCGTAAATCTTCGTTCTCGTTTCTACTATAAAAAGAAGTGGAACGATGGATGGATAAACGTTGTAGCAATTTTTCGTGCGTGCATCGTTGTTGGAAATCCGGGCAGTGGGAAGTCTTTTTGTGTCGTAAACCAATTTATCAAACAGCAAATAGAAAAGGGCTTCGCAATGTATCTGTATGACTACAAATTTCCCGACCTTTCGGAGATAGCCTACAATCATTTGCTTAACCATTCGGACGGGTACAAGGTGAAGCCCAAATTTTACATAATCAATTTTGATGACCCACGTAAGAGCCACCGATGTAACCCGATAAATCCGGCGTTTATGACGGACATATCGGACGCATACGAAGCCAGTTACACAATCATGTTAAATTTGAACCGCAGTTGGATAACCAAGCAAGGGGATTTCTTTGTGGAAAGTCCTATTATTTTACTTGCTTCTATAATATGGTTTTTGAAAATATATCAGGGTGGAAAGTATTGTACATTCCCGCACGCCATTGAATTTCTGAACAAGAAATATGCCGACACGTTTACAATTTTAACCAGTTATCCCGAACTGGAAAACTACCTTTCACCGTTCATGGACGCATGGGAATCCAATGCGCAAGACCAGCTTCAAGGGCAGCTTGCAAGTGCTAAAATCCCACTTTCAAGAATGATTTCACCTGCCCTGTATTGGGTAATGACAGGGGATGATTTTTCACTGGATATAAACAATCCGGAAGAACCTAAAATTTTGGTGGTAGGCAATAATCCCGACCGTCAAAATATCTATTCCTGTGCTTTGGGACTGTATAATTCCCGTATCGTGAAGCTGATAAACAAGAAGCACCAGCTAAAATGTTCCGTAATCATTGACGAGTTACCGACCATCTATTTTCGGGGACTGGATAACCTGATAGCAACGGCACGAAGCAACAAGGTAGCGGTCTGTTTGGGCTTTCAGGATTTCAGCCAGTTACGCCGGGATTATGGGGATAAGGAAAGCAAAGTTATCGAAAATACGGTAGGTAATATTTTTAGCGGTCAGGTGGTTTCTGAAACGGCAAAAACGCTTTCAGACCGTTTCGGAAAGGTCTTGCAGAAACGCCAAAGCATGACTATCAACCGGAATGATAAATCAACCTCAATCAGTACGCAGATGGATAGTTTGATACCGCCCAGTAAAATATCTAACTTAACGCAGGGTATGTTTGTGGGTGCGGTTAGTGACAACTTCGATGAACGCATCGAGCAAAAAATATTCCATGCGGAAATTGTGGTGGATAACGAGCAAGTGAAACGGGAAACTGCCAACTACAAGAAGCTGCCCCAAATTATAGATTTCAGGGACGAGGACGGGAACGACCGGATGCAGGAAGAAATACAGGCGAACTACAACCGGGTCAAGCAAGAAGTCCAGCAGATTGTCACGGACGAAATGGAACGGATTAAGAACGACCCCAATTTGCAGCACTTAATAAAAACAGAAGAATAGAAGATTTTTCAGACAAACGGCAGCTTTTTACAGGCTGCCGTTTTTATTGGCAGGGACAAATAAGGACAAACAGGGACTAATGAAGCCACCTATTCCCAAAGCCTTAAATATACTCTATTTCATCCTTACTTTTACTTCCGAAAATTTATTTACTCACTAAAATTCAAAACATTATGGATGTAAACACAGCCAGCCAATCCACCACTGACGAACAGATGATGGATATTCTTCTTGTACTGGATAAGGAGAAAAAGACAATCAGCGCAGTAAAAGGCGTAGATGAAAACGGGGAACTCCAAACCGTACCGCCGGAGAACAACAGTGAACTTTTGAAATTCGACCGTCACGGTGATTTCTTTTCCAACTTCTTTTCCAACATGATGAACCAGTTGAAGAACCCGACCCGTTTTAACTTCTTCAAAATCCCAAAGATTGAACTTCCCAAAATCGAGCCGATAATCAGGGATAATTTCAATCATCCGACACCTGAAAACGAAGCGGGCATAGAGCGTTACCGGGTGACACCTGAAACCGTGAAGCAGGAAGCGAAGAAAGAACAACAGGAAACCCAAGCCCAACAACCACAGCAGCCAGCCAAAGAAGCGGGAGCAATGGCGCAAACACCGCAGCAACCCGACAAAAGCAAGTATGTGATTGACCCGGATAAAGTGGACTGGGAAGCCTTGAAGAATTTTGGTCTATCCAAAGAACAGCTTGAAAAGGCAAAGGCTTTAGAACCCATGTTAAGGGGCTACAAGTCGCCCGGAGCGTTTACCATCGCCGGAAACTATAATTCAGCCATTATGAAACTGGACGCACGTTTATCTTTCCGGCACGACAAAGACGGGAATGTAGTTTTGGCGATACACGGCATCCGACAAAAGCCGGAACTTGAACGCCCGTTTTTCGGACATGAATTTTCCAAAGAGGATAAAGCCAATCTTCTTGAAACGGGGAACATGGGACGGATAGTAAACCTGAAAAACTATATCACGGGAGAAATGATACCTTCTTTTGTCAGTGTGGATAAGGTAACGAATGAACTGGTTTCCATGCGTGCAAGCAGTGTTCAAATACCGGATGAAATAAAAGGTGTCAAACTGAACAAGGAACAGAAACAAGCCTTACGGGAGGGAAAAGGCGTATTCCTTGAAAACATGATTTCCAACCGTAAAAATCCCTTTTCCGCAACTGTTCAGGTCAATGCCGACAAGAAAAGTCTGGAATTTATCTATCCCAATGCCAAACAGTCACAGGAGCAAGGGCAGAAACAGACACAGCAGAACAGCCTTGTCACCAGTGACGGTGTAACCATTCCCAAAAGCATTTCAGGAATAGAGTTATCCCGCCAGCAACAGCAGGATTTAGTCAATGACAAAACCATCTTTGTTGCCGGACTGAAAGACAAGCGGGGGGTCGAATATGATGCTTATATTCAGGTGAACCATGATAAGAAGAAGTTAGGCTTTTACAGTGACAATCCCAGCTTTGACCGTTCCGCCGTGAAAGAAATTACCCCCGCCAGCAAGAACCGCACACAGGTAGCGGTCAATTCGGAAGGCAAGACCAACGAAGCCACCAAGAAAGTGAAAGAACCCTTGAAAAAGGGTCAGGACAAGCCCACTGAAAAGCAAAAAACCAAGCAGGATAAAAAGGAGAAGCAGGAGCAGACGGACAAACCCAAACAGAGCAGGGGACGCAAAAGATGATAGCGGTGTTAATCCTTATCCCGGTTGTCGGTTTCGCCCTGTTTACCCTTGTCTGTTACAAAACAGACTGGGAAGCCATAGACGAGCAGAACCGACAATTTTATGTAGATGGCTATCACATCTATTATGACCGGAAAATCCTAAGACAAAAAGAAGTGGAACAATTAAAATCAAAATTAGAATGATTGCAGTAATCGGAGAAAAACCAAGCGTGGCAAGGGACATTGCCCGTATTTTAGGAGCGAGTGAAAAACAGGATGGCTATCTTTCAGGTAACGGGTATCTCGTTACCTGGGCGTTCGGCCATCTTGTCGGTTTGGCAATGCCGGAAGCATACGGCATACAGAGTTTCCGCCGGGAAAGTCTGCCTATTATCCCGGATAGTTTTCAACTTACACCCCGACAAGTGAAAGCGGAAAAAGGGTACAAGGCAGACCCCGGCGCATTGAAACAACTAAAAGTAATCAAAGACGTATTCGACCAGTCGGATAAGATAATTGTCGCTACCGATGCAGGGAGAGAGGGAGAACTCATATTTAGATATATTTACAATTACATTGGATGCAACAAGCCCTTTGTCCGTTTATGGATAAGCAGCCTTACCGACAAGTCAATCCGTGAGGGACTGCAAAACCTGAAAGCCGGTAGCCTGTATGATAACCTTTTCCTTTCGGCACAGGCACGCAGCGAAGCGGATTATTTAATTGGAATTAATGGTACACAGGCTTTAAGTGTGGCAGCCGGACAAGGCATTTTTTCTTTGGGACGGGTACAGTCGCCCACGTTGGCAATGATATGTACCCGCTTTTTGGAGAACAAGAACTTTGTCCCACAAAAGTATTGGCAACTGAAATTACAGGCGGCAAAAGACAATGTTTCCTTTGCTGCACTGTCCACAGACAAATACGATAAGCAGCAGCCCGCCATCGACACGCTGCAAAGGATAAAGGAAGCGGAAACAGTACAGGTGAAAACCGTAGAGCGTAAGGAAGTGAACCAAGAACCGCCGTTGCTCTATGATTTAACCACGCTCCAAAAAGAAGCGAATACCAAACTGAACTTTTCCGCAGACAAAACCCTATCCATCGCACAAAAGTTATACGAGGGTAAACTAATCAGCTACCCCCGAACCGGAAGCCGTTATATCTCACAGGACGTGTTCGAGGAAATCCCGGAACGTCTTGTCAATTTGGAACAGTACACCCGTTTTGGCGGATATGCCGCCGGGATGAAAGGCAAAGCCTTAAATTCCCGTTCCGTGAACGATGGCAAGGTAACAGACCATCACGCCCTGATAGTGACTGAAAACCTGCCCGACAAGATGGAAGCGGACGAACAGGCAATCTACGAACTGATAGCCGGACGGATGTTGGAAGCCTTTTCTGAAAAATGCGTCAAAGACGTTACCAGTGTAACGCTGGAATGTGCAGGGTCGCTTTTCACGGTCAAAGGGTCTGTAATCAAGTCCGCCGGATGGCGTGCCGTATTCGGCGAGAAAGAGGACGGAGAAGATAACGCCGCTTTGCCAGCCATGCAGGACGGAGATAGTTTACCGCTTTCCGGCATTGAATTACTGGAGAAACAGACCAAGCCCAAGCCGTTACACACGGAAAGCAGTTTGCTTTCTTCGATGGAAACAGCAGGTAAGGAACTGGAAAACGCCGACCTGAAAGCCAGCATGAAAGATACGGGTATCGGCACGCCCGCAACACGGGCAGCCATCATCGAGACGCTGTTTTCCCGCCAGTATATCGTCCGGGAGAAAAAGAACCTTGTCCCTACCGAGAAAGGTCTTGCCGTTTACAACATCATCCGGGACAAGAAGATAGCAGACGTTGAAATGACGGGAATGTGGGAAAATACGCTTGCCAAAATAGAAAGCGGGGAAATGAACCCCGACACGTTCCGCAAAGGCATCGAAGTGTATGCACGGCAAATCACGGCTGAACTTTTGGATGTTCAACTTTCTTTCGTTTCGGGCAGTGGTTGTATCTGCCCGAAATGCAAGACCGGGCGCATCCTTTTCTATCCGAAAGTCGCCAAATGTTCCAATGTGGATTGTTCCGTTACCATCTTCCGCAACAAGAGCGACAAGCAGCTAACGGACAAACAGATTACCGAACTGGTGACTACCGGGAAAACCGGGCTAATCAAAGGCTTTAAAAGCAAGAACGGCAAAGTCTTTGACGCTTCACTTGCCTTTGACGGGCAGTTTAATGTTACTTTCGTGTTCCCTGAAAAGAAAGGCAAACCGAAGAAATAAGACGAAAATCGTTATATTTGCCACAGAAAGTTTCATTATAGATAGATTTATAATTGAAATTTTTGTGGTTGAAGCACCCGGAGGGACACCGGGTGCTTTTTTAAATCATTCTCCTTTATACTGGTAGGTCAGGTAAACGACCTGATTGTCTATCACCCGGTGTCCGGTCAGTTCCCACTTCGACCCGAAAGTCTTTCCTATAAACTTGATACCGTCCCCAAGCATGACCGGAACGATATACAGCGTTATTTCATCCAGCAGGGACGCTTCAATCAGCGAGGTTATAAACTTACCGCCGCCAATGACCTGAATATCGGTTTCCGAACTTGATTTAAGTTCATTGATTGCCCGTAAGGGTATATCGGTAAGAAAGGTTACATTCTCCTTTTTCGTCACATTGGTGTCGTAGTGGGACACTACAAAAGTCTTTTTACTTTTGTACGGCCATCCGCCCCAACGTTTAAAAATCATGTTATAGGTATTCACTCCGGCAAGAAATATACCGGGTTGTTCATAAGCTGCCGAAATTTCCTTTTTAACGTTTTCCGGCATCCAGTCCAAATCATTATCTTTTCGGGCAATGAAGCCATCGAGAGATACAGCAATACAAGTTTTTAAATGTTTCATAAGTTGGTATCAAACAGTTTTTAGTTATAAACTGTTCGCCAGTACGTCTAAAAAAAGCGTGAACTCACACTATTCCAACGTAGAGGCACTGGTACGCCTAAGAGAAGAAACAGGCAAGCCCACGCTATACAGAAGTATAGCATGAACATTGCGCATAAATCTCTTCTCTTTGAAAATTACCAGTTTTCTACGTTGAGACGTTCTGCGAACGCTATGTTATATATAAAAGCAATCGGCTTTTCAACCTATGCTGTTATTGTCTTATGAAACTGTTGCAAATATACAGAAAGTCCCGGATATACCCGAACAGGAAAAAGAAAATCCTGTTTTATCTCACGACAAAACAGGATTAAAAGCTATTAGAAAAGAAAAAATTAGTCGGTTTTTTCACGGATTAACTTGTGTACGTCCGTGGCACGGTAATAACATCTACCATCCAACATAAGGAAAGGGAGTATTCCTTTTTTTCGATAACGGGTCAGTGTTCGAGGGGCTACTTTCAGAAGCAAGCATAAATCCTGATTATCCAGCAGTTCTTCACCATCCAAACAATTACGTCCTTTTATCACCCGGTCTATTTTCTTGTCCTGCATATCGAACCTATCCATGATACGCTCCATCCATGCGGTAAAATCGTCTTTATCTATATACATAAGGCTACCTGATTAAATTAAACCAATCATAAAATAACTTTGGTTGGACGGGTCTTTAATGATAATATCCCGTTCCCGCATGAAACGAACATAGCTTTTGGCAGTACGTTCTTTCACGTCCAAAACCTGCTGCAACTGTTCGCACAGGTCTATATAGGTAATATGTGTCTGCCGTCCAAAAATATCACGGGCAACGCATACCAGTTCCTTTTCCTTGCGTTTCTCTTTTTCCTCTCGTGGCTTTTCCCCTTTATAAAGGTGCATCCCGGCTGCTTTGTCCCAAGCAAAAAGCATCAAAGGAACGTCCAAAGGACTACCGTCACGGACTTTCAGGGCTTTTACCACCGATTGTGTAGGTTCTTCGTCCTTTTCGATGGAAAGGATAGTTGCCGCTTTGCGCTGTAATTCCGAGCCTAAATGCCCCCGGAGCTTCAATCCATTGGGTACGAAATGCAGCACGCAAAGAATACAGGTATTATAAATTCCTGCCAGTCGGTATAGTTCATCTATCACCGCCACACTTTCCGCTTCATCATTGGCACTTTTCACAAGGTCGGCGATACCGTCTATCACTACTAACTGTATGCCCCCATATTGGTAATAGAACTTATCCATACTCTGAACAATGGCGTGCAGACGTTCTTTGCGGGACATCCCCGTCAAACAAAATGCTTTCAGTTCTTCCGGTTTGTCCGGTTGCTTCGCACGTGCTAACAGGTTACTTACATTCTTGAACAGTTGTACTTCGGATTGTTCCGTATCGTAAAGTAATACCGCTTTGCGCTTACTGTTGGCAGTAATCTGTATGCCGAGAGTATCAACTTCCTTATCCGGCTGGCAGATGCAGCCTGCCAACATAGCAGCGATATAATTACTTTTACCTGTTCCCTCGCCACCCGTAATGCCGAACAGGTTTCCTTGTGTCCCCAGTGGAACGTCCCCGGCAGAAATTATCACCTGTGCTTTTGCCGGGGGATTATTGAAGTCTATTTCGCACGATTTAAGCATAATCAATGTATCACTATATAGGTTATCTAAAAATTCGATAAACAATTTCAGGAAATCTTCACGGGTATTCCCCGCTTTAAAATAGTCGGAAATATCCTTTTCTTCTTTCGTGCCGGAAAGCGGTAAAAGCAGCCGTTTTACTGAAAATTCTTCCAACTGTTTTTCCTGTTTGCGTGCGCTTTCCTTTCCCGTTTTATCGGTATCATACAATAAGATGATGTGTTTAAACCGGAAAGTCAGTTTATAAATCAGGGTAGGGGGAACAGTCACCGTTTCACTGTTGAAGCAGATAGCATGGAAACCATGTGCAGCCAATGACATGACATCTTTTTCTCCGCCCGTAATAAACAGTGTATCACCTTTTGCGGGTAGTTGTTCCAATCCGAAACAATAATTATCTCCGAAATTACCCCCATAGAGGAAACGAGTTTTTGAGAATGGACGATACAGTTTTATATATCGTTTACTTTTATATCCGTACATTGGTTCTGTTACGGATGAAGTATAAGTGAATTGTGTTCCATCCGCTGTTACACTCTGAAAATCCCGTAGGGAACAGACCTTGTACAGTTCCAATATTTCCGGTGTGATACCATACTGTTGCCAGTACATCAATTCAGCAAGCGGAAATTTCTGTTCCCTGAACTGGTAAGGTTTGCTTTCCTTCTCAGGTGTTTCTTCCAATATATTATCCACCACACGGCAAGAATTACGGGTAACAGGTATCGGGTTACCTGTTGCCAGTCCTAATCCCAAATCCCGGTCGATGGTTTCCAGTATCTCCACAAAATCCATCGAATTATTGCAGTCCAACCCTTTAAGTTGCCCCACGAAAAAGAAACAATCACCGCTATAATTGTCATTGCCAAAATCTTTCATCTTATATATACCACTTCGGCGGTCGAAATAGATATTACAGGACGCTTTATTATCTTCATAAAGCGGGTTCAAGAAATTTCGACCTATCCGCCAATTACCGGGTACATAGTGCTTGAATACAGATAGCCCGTTACTTGTCCTTTCTAATATTTCTTCTTTCCTTAACATATAGGTGGTGGTTGGTTATCAGGTCTTGAATATTCTCTTTATTGCTCTTTATCAGTCGTTCTTCCAGCATCCGTTTTACTTCGCTTATTTTGTAGAAGTAACGCCCCCGAATATTGGAGTAGGCAATAGTTCCAGCCACTCGCAAACGTTGCAGTGTCTTTTCACTGATTTTCAAAAATGTGCAGACCTCGTAACTATCCACCCAAATTTCATCTTCATTGGTACTTTCCGCTTCCGTGTGATTGAATATGTAATCGGCGATAGCGGTAATTTTGTTGTCTAAATCCTTGTAGGCTTTTGACTCGAATGTTATTATCTCCATTTTGCTAACTAATTGATTTGCTGCAAAGTTGAAGCATTTGAAAAAATAAATCTTCCAACCTCTTTCCAAGTTGGAAGATTTATTTTTTTGAGGATTTTAGCCTAAAAACCATCTGTTTTGAGCTGAAAAGTAAGAAAAAATGGGTGAAAACGGGTAAAAACAAAAACAACCAAGTTGGTAGATACTTGGTTGTTTTTGTGCTTTTGTTTTTTATAAGTTGTCGTCTTCATCCATTTTCTTCAGCAAACACTTTATTAGGTTACTAAGAAATGAAGTCCGGTCTTTCTTCCGGTCTTTTATTGTTATATAAGTCCGATAGTAATCCCCTAAATCAACTTTGAAAGATGCTTCTAAATAAGTCATAATCTCTTTAATATCTGCTTTACCATTATTCAAGACACACGCAGCATAAATAGAATATCCAAGTTCTACTAATGCTATCTTTGGAGCAGTCCATCGAAAAGGGTGTTCAGAAAGAAATGCTCGACTTTCTTCAATGATTATTTGCTTATCTACATAATGTAGCCTTTTATTCAAATAAATGCTAAGCATATCATTTGCTAATATTTGTGCTGCTTTGTGGTCGTAGCAAGTTGAAAATTCCGGGTCACGGTCATAAGGGGTACAATTCGGGCATAGTTTAAAATCAATATGCCCCCTTACAAAATAATGATTATCTAAATGTGTCGCTTTGGAACGGTAATATTGATAGAAGTCTAAATTACTTTCAAAATAGGAGGTCAGTTCATCCAATCTGTCATTGTAGTGCTTCTTTACTACCTCAATGCTACCATTCGGTTTTCTCATTTCAGCGTTATACACATCTGTGAAGTATAATAATCGTCCCAAGACTTCCGGTTTTATATATTTGAAAAAATAAATTTCCTCTTCTTTACTTTCAAACGGATGCTCAATAATAATCGTTCTTAATTCTTCGAGTGATTTTTGTAGGAACTCTACTACTTCAAATATTAAGTCTATTGAAATATTCCAATTATCAATATCTATTTTATCATAGATTACAAGGTCTATGTTCTTTATAAAATTCTCATATTCGATTTCGCTATTCATGTCATATATTCTTCTGTCATTTATATTGCAAATAGAAGTTTATTTTTATATTTTAATATACAATAAATAAATGTAGAAAGTATGTGAGCATACTTCCTACATTAGATAGCCAATTAAAAAATTGTATTAAGTTAGTTTCCTTTCAAACAGAATATTGATGAATGATTTTAGCCACAGCATCCGCAAGAGTTACCTTGATTTTCACTCGTATCATTCTTTTCTGATACTTTGGTTTCGTCCTTTTTCAAATTCTCTGACGGATTTCCATCTTCTTCTACTTCCTCTATTTGCACTCCGCAACTACATTTACAAGGTTTCGGAGCAAATAGAGAGGCAAAAAAGCCTTTCTTCTTATCTTCCTTTTCTTCCATAATTGAACTATTTATTTTTAAGTGATTATAAAAACAGGTTAAATACATAACCTGCGATAACTGCCGTTAAAAAGATAACCGCCACTATCATGCCTACCAGTTTTTTCTTGAATATACTGGCAAGCATACTCATTTCGGGAATAGCCATTCCTGCACCACCGATAACGAGGGCAATAACCGCCCCGATGCTCATACCTTTGCCCATCAATGCTATGCCGATGGGGATAGCTGTTTCTGCACGGATATACAGAGGAATACCCAATACGGCAGCCACAGGTATAGCGAGAGGATTGTCTGCACCTGCTATTTTCAACACAAAATCTTGCGGCATATAGCCATAAATGCCAGCACCGAGAGCAACACCTATCAGTAAATATATCATAATAGGTCTAAGGCTCCCCCACGCATTTATAAAAGCAATCTTTATTTTTTGGCGGAAAGGAAGCAACCTTTTGTTTTTAGGCTGTTCGCTGCCTGAACAACAACTGGGTTTCACCCGAACATTTTTCACATACTTTTGTGCGCCTATTTTTTCGAGAACATATCCAAATGCAACGGAACAGATAAAAGCGATGACAAAATAGAAAACCATTGCCTTAAATCCTACCAAAGCTCCCAACATACCTATAATGATAGGATTGAGTAATGGAGAAGCTATCAGAAAGGACATTGTAGAACCAAATGGAACTCCTGCATTTAGAAAACCTACTGTCATAGGAATGGTAGAGCAAGCGCAGAAAGGGGTTAATGCCCCAAATCCGGCAGCTATGACATTGCCCATAATACCCGAACCTGATAGCTTTTTCCGAATCGTTTCTTCCGGGATATACATCAGTATAATTTCTACGGCTGCGCTGATTAACAGAAATAAGGCTATCAACTCAATCGTAATAAATACGAAGTATTGTAATGTGTCTAATAAAGTATTCATAATCTATTGAATTAAAAACTATTTATTAATTAAATGTAGTGTCACAACAGCTTTCTTCCTGTTCAGGTTGTGGCTGTGTTCCGCAACATTTCTTTTCTTCTGGTTGCACTGATTGTGTGTTTGCCGGGCAGCATCCGCCACTTTCATTGCTTTGGACTGTTTGATTTTTATTTCCAATAAACAGAACGAATACAAGTATTGCCACACCTAACCACAAGAAGAATTTTTGGAAAGACTTTGATTTGGAACGTCTTTTCAGATTTGTTTCTGAAACATTCGTTCCACATCCACAAGTTTCTTTTTTGAAATAAACTTGATAAAAGCCAAAGAGTAGGGAGATGATGGCAAAGCCAATAAACCAACCTTTATACTCTGCAAAAAAACTAAGTTGTGACGCTCCAATTCCTAATGTTGCTAATATTCCGGCTAATATAGGTAGCCCACAGCAACTTATTACACCTAATAAAGCAAGTAATGGTGATATTACACTTGCTATCATCGACCAAATTGTTCCTGACTTGCCCATTCTTATTTTACTTTAGGAAACCAACTTCTTGTATTATTGGCTATTTTTACTAACATAAGCATTACTGGAACTTCAACCAATACGCCTACTACGGTAGCCAGTGCAGCACCGGACTGTAAGCCGAAAAGAGAAATAGCCACCGCCACCGCCAACTCAAAGAAGTTACTCGCACCAATCATTCCGGCAGGTGCGGCGACATTGTGGGGTAACTTCCACCACTTTGCCCAACCGTAGGCAACAAAGAATATCAGAACCGTTTGCAGGACAAGCGGGACGGCAATCAAGACAATATGTAACGGATTGTTCAGTATCGTTTCCCCCTGAAACGAAAACAGGATGATAAGCGTTAATAGCAATCCGCCAACCGTATAGTTATCGAACTTGCGGACAAAGACGGTATTGAAATAGTCTATTCCTTTTCGCCGGATAACCGTTACACGGGTTACTATTCCGGCAGAAAGTGGAATGACAACAAACAGTACGACCGAGAGTATAAGCGTGTCCCACGGGATAGAAACGCCACCGACACCCAACAAAAACGCAACGATAGGAGCGAAAGCAACCAATATTATTAAATCATTGACTGCCACTTGCACCAATGTGTAAGCTGCATCCCCTTTGGTTAAATGACTCCATACAAACACCATCGCCGTACAGGGTGCAGCACCTAACAGAACTGCCCCAGCTAAATATTCTTCGGCTAATCCGGCAGGGATTAATGACTTGAAAATAACGTAGAAGAATAGATAAGCTATTCCAAACATGGTGAATGGCTTTATTACCCAGTTCGTCACACAAGTAATGACAATCCCTTTCGGACGTTTGCCTACGTTCTTGATGCTCTGAAAATCTACTTTCAGCATCATGGGATATATCATTAACCAAATCAGGATAGCCACAGGTATAGACACGTTGGCATATTCAAATTTGCTCAATGTTTGCGGTATTGCCGGAAGATATTGTCCGATGGCTATCCCGATAACGATACACAAGGCTACCCAAATAGTCAGGTATCTTTCAAAAAATCCAATTCCTTGTTTCTTTTCCATAATGACTGCCCTTTATTTTAATTGCGGTTTTAATTCTTGCAGGTAAAAATCATAGAAACGCATTCTTATTTCATCCCGTACCCGAAGAAATTCACTATTTATAAACTCCGGTGTCCCGGTCGCTTCTGATGGGTCGTCAAATCCAATGTGCAATCTGTTTTTTACCTTGCCTGTAAACATAGGGCAGCTTTCATTTGCGCCGCCACATACCGTTATCACATAGTCCCATTCGTGCCCTAAATACAGGCTAACGTTTTTAGGGGTATGGTTGGTAAGGTCTATTCCTGTTTCAGACATAACTTTTACCGCCATCGGATTAACCTTTTCAGCAGGTTTTGTTCCTGCTGAAAAGACATCCATGTTTTTATCGAATGACTGTAAGAAACCGTGTGCCATTTGGCTACGGCAACTGTTACCAGTGCAAAGGATTAAAATCTTCATATTCTTATAAGTTTTTCCATTCAATCAGGGCAGTATTGCCCTTTGACAATTCTTCTACTTTCTTAATCCAAGTCAATTCACTTTGCGCTTTTGCTTGCAAAAATGAATTTGCTGTATTTGTCAATGACAAACAGGCATTTACTACCCACCATTTGTTGTTAATCCCGGCACGCTGCAAATCCATTTGTAGGCGTTCTGCTTCAAAAACAGGTGTTGCTTCGGGTAAAGTGACTATTACTACTTCCGTTTCCTGTGGATTGCGTAAACGGGGTAATAAATTGGCTACTGCTCCGGTTACTTCTCCCTGTGTACGTTCTACTTCTTTGTGATAGCTTTGGGTAGCATCCAAAAGCAACAAAGTATGTCCTGTTGGTGCAGTATCAATCACTACGATTTCATTCTCCGCTTTATCTACAATTTCAGCAAAAGCCTTAAATACGGCGATTTCTTGCGTACATGGTGAACGTAAATCTTCCTCTATATATTCCATATCTTCGGCAGTCATGGTTTCGGCAGCTTTGCTACGAACTTCATTCTTGTATTTTTCCAGCACTTCCGCTTCGTCTATATGGCTTACCGTAATACCTGATTTGATGGCAAAATCATAGTTCAGGTGATTTGCCGGGTCAGTAGTGGTAAGATGAACCTTTGCACCGAGCTTTGTTAATTTCAAGGCTATTTCTGTGGCTAAGGTCGTTTTTCCTACGCCACCTTTTCCCATTGTGAACACTACTCGTTTACCGGAAGTATAGAGGTCATTTACCAATTCATCTATACTTTTGCTATCAGTTATCGGCTGATAACGAATTTCATTCGTAATACTATCACTGTATAGCATACGGCGGATATTGGCAATATTGGATAAATTGTAAGAACGCAGAGGAACGCTATACATGGGATATTCAGATAATGCAATAGGCATACTTTGTAACGCCTTTTGCTGCCTGTTATACAGTTGTTGTGAAACATTGTCTGCTTCATCTAATTGCTGTAAAACACCATTTATCACCAATAGCTGATTTTTAATTCCCAATAGTTGTAATTCATGCGAAGAACGGGCAGCTTCTTTCAACGGTGCTATTTCAGGACGGCTTACCAATACTAACCGGGTTGCGCTTGTATCAGACAATGTATCAACCGCCTGTTTATAGATACCTTTCCTTTCTTCCAAGCCTGATAATTGTCCTAAACAAGATGCGCCATGTGTACTTTCACTAATAAATGTACTCCATGCCGATGGAAGCTGCAACATTCGCAATGTGTGTCCGGTAGGTGCTGTATCAAAAATAATGTGGTCGTATTCCTTCGCTTTATCAGCATCGGTGATAAAGTCTGAAAACTCATTAAAGGCAGCGATTTCTACCGTACAAGAGCCTGAAAGTTGTTCTTCCATATTTTGAATAACGCTTTCAGGTAATTGTCCTCTAAAAGGTGCAATCACACTTTCCCTGTACTCTGCTGCTGCCTGTTCAGGGTCAAGGTTTACGACCGTCAGCCCCGGTACTTCTGAAATAGCTGTACCATGTCCGTTTAGGGTTTGATTGAAAACATCTTGCAGGTTAGAAGCCGGGTCTGTACTGATAAGAAGAATTTTCTCCCCTTTATCAGCTAATCCCACTGCCGTAGCGCAAGCAATAGAGGTTTTTCCTACTCCACCTTTTCCTGTGAAGAATAAGTATTTTGTTAGTTCTATATCGGATAAATTAAATGCTTTCATTATTCTGTATATTAATTTGTTCAACGATTATTTAACGGGCATCAAGTCTAAATTAATTCCTGTCCATTCACTCATTTGTTTAGTTGTGGGATAATCTTTAGAAACTGCAATTTCACCATCCACCAAAGTAATAGGCAGTGCTTCTGCACCATTCTTTTGAAGATATTGGTTTACAGTCTTGTTACTTACATAAACTTGCGGTTCGTCCCGCAAATTATGACGGGTAACAACAACACCCTGTCTTTTCAATGTTTCGATAACAACGGCTATCCTCATTAATTCAGGATTAATATTAGTTCCACACAAACCCGTAGGGCAACACATTGCCGGGTCAAAAATTTCTATTGTTTTCATACTGTCTTTTATTTTAATTAATACATTGTTTGTTTATAGATAAAGAATGACCGCATAATAAATTCCTATCGCAATAAAGAGGATGGCAACAATTTTGCGAAACCATTTTTCAAAGATTTGTACTCTGTTATAAAACTTGCCTAATCCGGCAACACTGTACGCCAATATCCAAGCAACAAGGATTACAGGTAGTCCCGTAGCAATAGCATAAATTACAGGTAAAAGATACCCGCCTGTTTCTGCTGCTGCCAAGGGCATAAGCATACCGAAATAGAAAACCCCACTTGTAGGACAAAAGGCGAGAGCAAATAAAACTCCTAATAACATAGCTCCCCAACTGCCTTTTGTTTTCTTCTTTAGACCCTCTCCGCCAATATTGACTTTTGGTATATTCAGTTTTATAATATCAAGCATGAATATTCCGATAATAATTAAAACCGGAGCAATCAACATTTCACCGTATTTACTGACTGCCTTTTGAACCATGAACATACTTGCACCCTCACGAAGAATAGGAATAAGAATGAAACCAAGTGCTGTATAAGTTACTATTCTGCCGAATGTATAAAGCAATCCGTTTATAAATATACGGTGATGGTTCTCTATATCCTTACTGATAAATCCTATTGCCGTTATATTAGTAGCCAAAGGACAAGGGCTAACTGCCGTTAAAGTCCCTAAGATAAAGGCTGTAATAGCAGGAATAGAACTATTGTCTAATAGTGATTGAAGAAAGTCCATCTTACAATGTTTTTAGTAATTCGTCAATCTTGTTTTTTATTCCCTCTTTAAATTTATCCGGTTCATTTCTTGCATTGGAGAAACTAAACTCCGTCATGTTATTTACATTCTCTTTACTGTCTTTCCAGCCATTCACAAACAAAGACGACCATGTAACTTCGTATTTATCTGCAATTTGCTCATTTTCCTTTTTGGATATATCTATCACCTTGAAGATGATTTTACCGTCCGCCTGTTCTTTGGAATAAAGGCTATCTAAAAGAGCTACCGTATTGGCTTCTATTGCCCGGCAGGTTATGCAACGTTGCGCACCGTGAAAATATAGAACTTCAACACGGTTAGTTTGATTTTCTTTTGCTATGCTGGTTTCTGTTTTATTCTTTGAACCATTACCACAGGAAATTAAAACGATTGTTGCAATCAGTAGATAAAATAACTTCTTCATAGTAAATAATTTATTTAGTTATCAATTCTTTCACTTCTGATAAGGATAATCTTTTTCCGGCAGATATGACTTTACCATCAATAACCAAAGCCGGGAGACTTAAAATATTATACTCCATGATTTTTAATAAATCTTCTTCCTTAATTAGAGTTGCATCGCAGCCCAGTTCTGAAATAGCTTGTTTTGTGGTTTCGTACAATGCCTTACAGCTTGAACACCCAGTTCCTAATACTTTGATTTCCATTTTCTATTCAATTATAAAGTTAATATACCAATCGTAATTCGTAGAACTACGAACATTATTCTCAAAAAAAGGTGCTGTTATCCACAGCACGATGTACCCGTACATTTACAATCACCCAAAAATGCAGCAAATAATTTACGGGCAAGTTCCCAATTCTCTCGGTTGATACAATACCGAACTTTTGGTGTTTCTATTTCCCCCTGAATTAACCCTGCATCTTTCAGTTCTTTTAAATGCTGCGAAACGGTTGCTTTAGCAATGGGTAGTACTTCGTGAATATCTCCGAAGAAACAACTTTCTTGTTTAGCTAAGAAACTAAGAATTGCCATTCGTGCCGGGTGACCCATAGCTTTAGCAAAACGAGCCATCTGTTCCTGTTCCTCTGTGTACTGCTTAGTTTTCACTTTTATATCTCCTTTCTTGTTTGTTGTTCGCAAAACTACGAACTATTTTTAAATTGGCAAAATAAAACAGATGATATTTTTTAGATCCTCAAATCCGCAACTAAG